>Ga0187851_10001068_pt1 | contig 26848 bp, 27 predicted proteins | sample June2016WEW_6_10_FD_132997 | JGI IMG/M metagenome (GOLD analysis project Ga0187851, IMG submission 132997) | Peatland microbial communities from SPRUCE experiment site at the Marcell Experimental Forest, Minnesota, USA - June2016WEW_6_10 | ecosystem: Environmental > Terrestrial > Soil >...
ACACTATTATGCCAAGCCACCAGCCCCATTTTGCCCCTTTCCAGAGTCCATAGGCAAGTATGAAGCTGAAGATCCCAGCAATGAAAAGGAAGCTGCTCCTTAGTATCATGAAGAGTGTTCCAAAGTTGCTGAATATTACTGATGAATAAACTCCTGAAAAGGCGCCGATTATTCCAGCAAGTATTATCCCAAGTAATGTAATTCCTAAAGGTATCTTCTTGTTTTGCCTACGTTGCTTTTTTTTCGCCAATTATTCACCTGCACTAAATATAAGACAAGATAAATAATATAAGCGTAACTAATATAATTATATAATTAAAATAAGCATGGGATGACTTCATGGCCAAAAAAAGCACAAGCAATAATAGCAATAATTCAAACAGCCAAAGCAGTACAAGCAATAGTACTCAGACAACTGCAACCAAAGACCAGAGAAGCCCATGGGTGTACGTGGCAATAGCTGTTGTCGTAATACTAATAATAGGAATTGTATACTATGTGCTAGCAGGAGGATTGGGCAGCCCCAAAAGCCCGAGCAGCAATCAAATACTTAACAATGCAACCAACTCCAGCCTGAACCAGACGCAATTGCTTTTTATCAGCGACCTTAAAAAGTCAGAGAATGTGAGCAACATGTATGTTTCATACTATTCAAACAACGGAACAAACTACGTAAAACAATCAAGCAATCTTACCATAGCAATAACGGACAATCAGACAATTGATTCTTACAAGCTTGGCAATTACAACAAAACAGTATTCACTGATATACTTACCTATAGGGATTTCCAGAACGGAGAGCAAATAGCAAAGAATGTGAGCGACATATACTACTACAACACCAATCAAACAGTTACCTGCTTTAACGATACTACCTATTCTTCAGTGCTTGTCACAAACTCAAGCCTTCAGTGCGGCACCGGCGATCAGAGTCTTAGCTACCTTGAAGAATCGCCTTTCACCGCTGTTAATGTGAGCTCGTTGAGCTATCTTATACTGAACAGTTCCATCAGTTATAGTGGATCAAAGACAATAGCCGGAAGAGACTGCGACGACTTCATAATATCCAATGCAACAGGATCGAACATACAGTCCAACTACAGCGTTTTCAACATCTGCATCGACAGGCAATACGGAATACCACTGTACTTCAACCAAACAAACGTAGTTGGAGGCATTCCAAGCTCATTTACATTCACTGCAGCGGTAGTATCAACAAATGTCTCAAGCTCAGAATTTGTGATACCGCAGGCATATCTAAATGCGATACAGCATCCAATAATATGAATGTAAAATGGCTCTGATAAAAGGGAACTCCATGAATCGTTGAAGAGGGAATTTGTCCGAAAGGAAGTATATTTATATCTCATTCAACAGTAATCCTATGTGATAACGTGGGCGTTGAGCTATCAAGTCCTTACCCAAAGACTCAGGGCGAGCTTAGGCAAGAAGTAAGCAAACTGATGAGAGGCATGGACATCAAGACAGAGCAATTGCAAAGGGCAATGGGTAGTTTAACCGAAGAAGAAAAGCACAAAGCGGACAGGTTCCTGTTCTATTATAAAACTATATCAAAAGCCAATGTGTCTCCAATTGGCATAAACAGAATAACTTCATGTGAAAACGAAATAATTACCCTGGGGCGCGGATATGACTATGATTTTACATTAGAGAAAATAGAAAGTCAGGGGATTCCAGAATTGTCAACTAATAATTTGCCGCTCATGTTCCTTTTGAGTACTGAACTAATTTCTATGGATGCAAATTCATTCAATAAACTTGTCATAAAAGATTTACTCCTGGAGCAGCATACTGCCAGATTCCAGGAAAAGCATAAGAATCATACACTACTTTTCGGTGATACTCAATTTGGCAATTCTGAAGCCAAGAGTTACCTAAGAGCTGTGGAAAGATATCTGAAACAGAAAGAAATCAGAGAGCGACCATCAAAGGAGGAAATAAAAAGAGCACAAATGGAATTGGGTGCGCGCAATATCCTAAGGTATGTGGATCTTGATGGAATTGAGATTCGCTTGGAAAAGACCAGTTTTGAGGCATGGGAAGAATTCCTTAAGGAAAACCAGGAGCTGGCAAAAAGATTAATGAAACTTTCTAATGTAGGGCAAGAACAGAGAAATCATAATTGGCAAACCCAGGAATTCGTAACACTAATACACAAAGCGTTTTCTCTTTTAAGAACCAAGGGCTTTTGCGGATATCCTGATTTGTCTGCATAGCATGCAAAGACGTGTACTTGGCTGCGCTTTTTGGCAAAAATCAGAGATAATAAAGATATATAAATATACTCTTCATATATTCACTTCAGGGGAAGATTTGGAACTTTGCTTGAAGTGTAAGATAAAAGAGTGTTTATTTGCCTGATGACGTTGTTGTTGTGGAGCCGAAAACAGACAGCATTGAGCTGAATTCCAAGCTCTTGAATAATTTTGACGAGATATATTCAAGGCTTTCAAAGCTCCAGCTTTTTATAATAGAAAAGACGCCAATGGGCATAAGGCTTGTAAGAGTGGAGAGCAGGGACATACAGAAAAGGCCCTTCATATTCATGATTATAGAACTGGGTTCGAACAAGGTTGCCCTTGATTACACCATAAACCTTGATTCTAGTCCTAAGCTCAGGAAGCTATCAGTGCTCAAAACGCTTCTGAATGTGCTTTCGCTAATTTCCGACCTTTATTCCGTTGATGATGTTGAATTATTCCAGTATCTTGACAGCGCCATAGACGATGTCCTCGGTTCGCTGAACCAGAGCTATAGCTCTCTTTTCAACAATTACGATTCATTATTCAACGAGTACCGCGAATTGAAAAGGCTTAACATAGAATTAGAGGCATCGAACAAGAACCTTACCGTGCAGGCAATGCAGATTACCGATGAGGACAAGGACCTCCGCGACAGATTAAAGACATTGGAGGCATATTCGGACAATGCTCTCATGGTCATGGTTCAGGAATGGCTGGAATCCCACGACGACACAATAGATGTCAATGCCTTCGCAAAGGAGAACAAGATGTCACCGACAAGAGTCGAGCAGATACTAAACAAGATGGTTTCTCTCGGCTATATCGAATTAAAGGGTTAATATGATCTATCAAGCTAGGGTTAACAGGAAATTGCGCAACATCAAAGTATATGCTATAAAAAATAAAATCGGCAGAAAGGACAACTTCATGACCAAGCTGTTTATGCGTTTGTTCGTAAGGCAGAAGAAGACCGCTGAGCAGCAAACTGCCATAGAAAGGCTGAGATGATGGTTTTAGCTAGTCAGGTAGGTGCTCAGAAGAGCAGGAATCCCCTTAATAAAAAACTCATAATTGCATTCGTTCTTGTATTGATAATAGGAATCGCGCTGCTTGCTGTTTTTCTTAAAATAGAGATAGATGCAGCATTCAATTCTTCCTCAAGGAATTCTGCATCTTTCCCTCAGCCGTTTATGGAAAGCTCGCTGATAGGTCAGGAATTATTGACCTTCAAGAATGCGCAGTATTTTGTGCCCTTCGGCCTTGTGGCCTATAATTCAAACAATGTAAATCTCATAAACATAAACGCAAGCATATACGATTATCCGGAGCCTAGATTCATATACATTTTAAATGTGAGCGACCAGTGCATAAGCTGCGGAAACAGCGACGCAATAGAAACTTCCATGTACACCAATCTTGTAAAATACAATATAGTGCAGAATACCTCTGATATATTCCTAATTTCAATATCCAACATAAAGTCATTGCCCCCGGATTCGATACTTGTTATACTAAATGGATTGCTTCCAAGCCAATTGCTTGGCCCTTCGGGAAGCGGCAACACAACAATTCTTGATTATCTGCTTAACGAGCACACAAGCATATTATATGTAGGCCAGAATTTCTCAAGGGTCGTCCAGGCGGGCGGATTAGCCGTTCCTCCAAACCAGCTTGCATTCCCGTTGTATCTTGACACAGTGCCGAGAACAGTGAATACACTTAAATTGAAGAACCCTCCATTTTACTTTACCAATGCTACCTTCTCATTTGAGACCAATAACAGCAACTACAGCACAATGACCTATGAGAATGTTTACAACGGATCCATCGTGGCGATTTCGAATTATCCTGACGTGTCTCCTCCAAACCAGACTGGCCATGACCTTGCAACTGCAATACAGAAATTATTCTGGCTTCCCAGACTTGCACAAGGGTCAAGGACCGTGCATTTGAGTGCAAGCGCGCCAAGCTCAGGGGACATGGGCGTTCTGCTGAATTCGCTGAAAGTGCCATTGAATTCTACCTATGTGAGTGCATTCGATAATGGCCAATTCAGAATTGCGATTACTGCAAATTCAACATATTCCTATGGCTATTCCAACAGCAGCTATACTTACATAAGGTCAAATCCCTTACTCTACTATAACGGCAGCATAGGTCTGGGAAATTCAATAGTGATAAACCAGACAGTTCCATTCTCATTTAACATATCAACTGGATCTCAGAATCCCATAAGCCTTACTCTTCACATGCAGATATACAATCTTAATATGACTCCTGTTACCAGCGCCTGGGGGCCCAGCGGAACGCCGCTGCCTCCATTGCTGAACGTAATGGGCAATGTCAACTTCTCTAGTTCCGAGCGAATGCTGCTTGCTCCCAATACGAGCTACATAATAAAGCTCAGCGACTTTTCCGGAAAGGAATACGCAGCTGCATATTTCAATACAACTCCAATTACCATAACGCCGATAAGCGCAAACCTAACAACTGATGGTTTTGTGTTCTCGATAACTTCGGCAAGGCAACCACTCAACAACATAAACTACACCATGGAACTCAACAATCTGTATCCAAGCACTGGAATCATAAAGCATGGATTTCTCAATTATTCTGTTCCGAAGGGCACTCCCACAATACGCGGAACATTGAACTTCTCGGTTAACATACTTGGAAAGAATACCTATTACGTAAGCAGCTACAACCCACTGCCTTTCGGAGTAAGCGAGCAGTACATAGAAATAGCCGTTGTTGTCATATTCATGATCGCGATGATAGTGCTGGTAAGGGCACCGAACAGGGACGAATTCTACATAGATGTGCCTAATCTACCCGAAGAGCCGAAGACAAAGATAATGATGAAGCCAGATGACTTCATGTCCGTTTTCGACAAGCTGAATAATTCGTACCATTGGAGGTACATGCCATTGTCAAAGGCCGAGATAAAAGCGGCTATAGCATCGAACATAAAGATAAGCAACATACCCGTGAGCCTCACCTACAACAACATAGAGAAATTGCTGGACCAGCTCACCGTAAGGAATTATCTGGTAAGCGTTGATAGTCTGTATGCACCAGTGCAGTGGATGAACCAAAGCAAGCACGACATAGAATATCTTGCAACTTTCAAGAAATTAAGGCTCTATCTGGTAACGCACGCGTTCATATTTACAGATCTTGACATGAGCTCCAATTCGGACATAGTTGCAACTTTGCACAATGAAAGAAAATACATTGTAATATACTCAAAGACAAGCAAATACGAAAAAATGCCCATATATACAGGATCAAAGACATATCTTGCATTCCTCAATTCCTACAGGATGGAGGAATTCAAGAACAGTCTATACAATTCGACAAACGTAGGTGCAGAGGAATTGAAAATGTACATAGATGCGGGTTTCATAAAGCTGGTCGATGCAGATAATCCTCAAGACCTAATGCAATAGCATTATCTCAAACAATAACTTATAAATATTATAAAGAAATACAATCTTCTCATGGGCAATACAAAGCACATTGAAACGCCAGCAGAAATAGGAATAATTACAAAAATCGCATTCTCTCCAATAAAAGGAGCGACAATGATTGAAACTACTGATGCATTACTAAGGACAAGCGGCCTTGAAGTGGCGAATGTAAAGGACAGGGAATTCATGGTAGTTGAGGCCAATCATGAAGATAATGTTCATAAATTTATAACTCAAAGGGAAAAGCCAAGGCTTGCTCTGATAAGACAGGAATTGTATAATGATTCATTAAAATTAACCTGGGCCGGATTTGATCCTATTAGTATAAATTTAAACGATAGGTATGGAGAAGAACTATATGTGCAATTACATAAAAGAGAAATAACAATTGGCATAGATGCAGGAAAAGAGATTGAGCGCTGGCTTACGGAGCATTTGGAAGCACCAGCAAAGCTTGTTAGAGCCCCAAGGGAACTTGAACGCGCCGCATCGCAAAAATACGTTCAAAATGATACAGTTCTTACATATCCTGATTCGTATCCTATACATTGGTTTACGGAACAATCCCTTGCCGAATTATCCAAAAGAACTTTTAAATTATCTGGAAAAGAATCAGAAGAAGAAATGGGTAAGCGGGAAATTTCATGGGAACGACTAAGACCTAATTTCATAATAAAGATTACTAATCCCAATTTGCCCAATCAAATAGAACACATGGTTAATGAGGGAATTATAGGTGAAATTCCCGGAATTCCTTTTATGGATCCTAAGCCATGCGATAGATGTTCTGTTACAATGGTGGACCCGAAAACTGGAGAAATACTTAAAGATTCAATGCTTCTCAAAGCACTTGCACAATATCAAATCTGGGAAACCCCAGATAATAAGAGAAAAACGATATTCGGGGAAAAGATGCTGCCAATGGGTAATTGCAAAGTCAGCTGGGGCAATCCCATTGTTATGACATCCGTAAGAGATCCTCCCCTTAAGATTCACGGCGCAAAAGAATGATGTTGCGTATAATTTATAATGCCTTTAAGGAATCATCCAAGGACATCTTGGAAGCATCTTCATATTTCTTCAGAAAATTAACTATGCGCACATCGGTAAGAATATGTCTTTTTTCAACGCGCTTCTTCAATACAATGCCGTCAAGCGTTGTGCACCTGCTAAGAGCAACATACAACTGGCCATGCGCGAATGTTCCTGATCCTATGTCTATTACAACATGGTCGAATGTTTTTCCCTGGCTTTTGTGTATCGTAACAGCCCAGGAGAGCATCATCGGGTATTGCCTGAAGCTTCCCATTTTATTTGATGATAATCTCTTTGTGATGTTGTCGTAGGAGAATTTGAACAATTCCCATGTATATGGCTCCACATGTACTTCAGATCCATCAATCAATCTAATTACTATCGAACCATCCAAATCTTCCTCTTCCATTCTGATTACTTTGCCTATGCTGCCGTTGACCCACCTCTTGTTTATGTCGTTATTCAGCAGCATTACCTGAGCGCCCTCTTTGAGAACAAGATTCTCATCGGCTGGCAAAAAGTTTTTATTGAATTCGCCGGTGATTGATGCTGCATAGGTGCATGATATTCTTGGAATCTTGGATAGATTGATATCGTTTATGATATCTGCCAACTTGTTTGTTGTGGTAAGTGTTATATACATATCAGAATCTTTTGGGAAAAAGCTAGGATTGAATCTTCTGTTGAGATCATTAAGATGTGCATCAGTAGCGGAATTGTTCCTTATTGCGTTCAAAAGTTCTATGAAAGCCTTGTCTTTCTGGCGGTAGTGTTTGGTTAATTCTACGAATTCAAATTTCAATTCATTGAATGAATACGAATCAAAGAAGTACTGGCTTTTGTATGGTCCATTAAATATTTCCTGCTCCGCCTCTGTAACTACTGGCGATAATTGGTAAAGGTCACCTATGAAAATCATCTGAACTCCTCCGAAAGGTAGTGTGGAGTCCCTTCCGCTAAGCCTCATGAAGCGATCAATACAATCGAGAAGATCAGCCCTTACCATTGATATCTCGTCTATTATTATGGTGTCAAGCGCCTTGTAGATCGATGCATTGTAAGCCCTTTTGACAGTGTCTGGAGTTATATCTGGCTTGAAATGGAAGAACGAATGGATAGTTTGACCCTTTACATTAAGCGCAGCAACTCCAGTAGGTGCCAGAACTGCGATGTTCTTTTCCGTTATTGAACGGAAATACTCCAAAAGGGTTGATTTGCCCGTTCCTGCCTTTCCGGTTATGAAAACATTCTGCGAGGTGTTCTCAAGCAGCTTCAACGCCATTCGAAAATTTCCGTTAAGCTCTATGGCATTGGATTCAGTGCCTATCTTATTCTGCAGCCCCATACTAATCTCGCCCCTGCCAATTTTGGACTAGTTCTCTTCTTCAATTTCTGGCTCTTCTTCCTTCTCTTTTTTTGGTAATTCCTTTTCCGTTACTTTTGGATAGTTCTTTGCCACTAATTGCTCTATGCTAATTTCTAATTTCTTTTGATCTTTTCCTGTTATTTCGTGAAGATCCTGTGCCAATTGTTTTGTGTATCTCATTATTGTTTTGTACCTGTTCTCTTCATCATGCAATCTCAGTTTTCCGCTTACGTATCTCTGGACTCCTCTAGCAGCTTCCATAACTGCAAGCTTTATCTCGTCTATTATCTCCTCTTCTTGGGCTATTGATTCCTTTCCAACACCTGAATAAGGAATATGTGCCGATGAAACATTAACAAGAATGCTTACCGGTTGAGTGTCTATGTCTATGTTGTATCTTTTCCATTGGACGTCTCTTGCAGCAACTGTTATGGCGCATGAGCCTATGTCAAAAAGCAATGGCACCCTGTTTGCGAATCGTAATATTGAACCTGAATATCCTTCATCTGTCTTCTTTCCCGCTGTTCCTCCAAATGCAACTGCAGCTTCAACTATGAAAGGAACTCCTCCCTTGAAAACTGCTGGTTTTCTCTCCACTACATTCATGAATTCAGGATCAAGTATGTTCTTCAATGCGACTTTTATCTGCTCCTCTCCTATCGGCTTTATTTGCGAAGCATCTGGAGCAATCCATTTCACGCTTTCGAATGCTTTTATTAATTCTTCTGCTTCCGGCCAGGTAAGTGTTCTTGGATCTTTCTCAAAGTCAAGAGTTTTTGCAAATTCCTTTAATTCTGCAACCTTGTTTGGGGTCACTCTAGCAAATGTATCAACAAGGAATGCGCTCAACTTCCTGCTCTGGCTCATCTGTGCAAACTCAAGCAAATCGTTAACCGCTAATCCAAGCGGGTGAGGCTTTGTCGGCTTTGGCCTTTCAGGCATTACGTTTACTGCCCTTACAAAAACGCTCTCCTTGCCTTCGGGATCTATGAATTTTATTTGAACGTGAGGATTGGACAGTGCGGTTCTTCGCAAATACTCATAAATGCCGTGGTCGCTGTTCTCATATTTTACATCAGCGAATTCTCCCTCTACATATAATCCTTTGAAATCACCTATGTCAACAAGATTGGCAACAATCGGCTTGTTCTTTATGGTGTCTATTGCAATGTTGCACGAATAAGCCTTGCCTGTTCCTGTTCCTGATTTCACCAATATTTGCTTTCCTGTAGTTATCTGTGCAAAGAGAGTGCAACCCGCAGCTCCTATACCTTGCTGGCCTCTCTGTTGTACATATCTGTGGAATTTTGTCCCAGCAAGTATTGTTGCAAGCGCCTTGCCTACAAAAGTTCTTGGTATTCCTGGCCCGTTATCAATAACTACTATGTTGTATCTATCTTCATCTATCTGCTTGACTCTGACTTCTATATCTGGCAGTATGTTGCCCTCTTCACATGCATCTAAACTATTAGTGACATATTCGTGGACAACAGTGACTAATGAGCGCACTTTACCTGAATAACCTAACATTTGCCTATTCTTCTTGAAGAATTCTGCTATCGAATGCTCCTTGAACTCCTTGAATATCTCTTCTGCTTTCCTGGTCTCCATCTAATCAACTAAAAACTTACTTTTTTTGCCTCCATCTTGTTTTTCCTGTGTGCGGCTTCCATTCTTATATAAGCAAGCTTGTGGGTTCCTCCATCTATAAGCGTATTTACGGCTGTTTCAATTTCATTTATTTCGTTGATAGTTCCTATAAAGCTAACGGTATTGCCATAAATGCTCATCTTGCCTCCACTTACCTCTTCTATGTACTTTTTTGTACGGCCGTTAATGCCTATAATCCTTGCCTTTAATTGCTTTACTCTTTTATCGCTAGATATTATCTGTCCAAGATCAATGGAGCTGAAGTAATAATCGTTGTCCGCAAGCCTTTCAGCGATCTCGATGTCAAAGCCTCTGCCAAAGGCATATATTATGTTTTTTGCAACGTATTCTGCAAAAGCCTCTCCCTGTATTTCAATAAGATCCTCGTTAATCTTTATCTTGCATTTGCAGAGAGTTTCTATTCTGCGAATGTATTCTTTGTTATCCTTTAATTTCCTTATCCTTTCGTGAGGTATGTAAACTTCCTGCATATGATCAGCTATAATTATGTGTATCTCATTAATAAAACTTTAGCAGTTCACAATTATTAAATTCTTAATTTTCCTACATTGGCAACTGTTATCCAGGCAGACATTGATCCAAATCCATTTTTATTTATGTGGAAAGGTTCGACTGCCTCTACATTTTTCAGGAATATGACAATGCAATAATTTTTGTCCTTGAACAACAGGGAGAATTCTCGAATCTGGTTTTTGTTTAATCCGTCTGGCTTGCCGTATTTATTCAATATATCTCTGACTTTCTTGTGGGTTAGGTTGGAAAAACAAAGCACCTTGTTCACTTTTGATTTTATTGTTACTGGCTCTCCGGAATCCTTGAAATAGACTGTATCTTCTTTATTTATTCTGTTCCAAGGCAGGTATTTTGCCTTGTACCATCTCATCTCCAAAGTTTTCTCCTTGGAAATAATCTTCTGAGTCAGTTTCCAGGATTTTTTCATTATTGCTATGTGCTCCATTTTTATCGTCGTAATGTTATTGTAGTAATATACATATCTTTTTATTAACTAATTGCGTAATTACTTTGCGGTTAAATAAAATTAAGAAAATTTACTAATTCTTGTCACTTCCGCAATTAGCAAAGATTTAAATACTTATTCTGTTACAATAAAATCGTGATTCATTCATGATTGTTACATAGAACTTTCATGAATGTATTTGGGATTGACATGGGATCAAAAAAGGAAACTGAAAAAGAGATTCAAAAGATGAAGAGCCAGCTAGAGCAATTGAGCAATATCAACTCCAAGAAAATAAAGGAATTGATAGAAGAGAAATCAAGAACTGAGGAGACAGGCACAAACCTTGTAACTCTTTTGAAATACATGATGGATGAGAACAGGAAAACAAACATGATACTTAAGGGTATGTCCGATAATCTAGAGAAGCTGGAAGAGAACCTAGCTTCAGATTATTTAGAGCAAGAAGACCAGGACCCATACCTGCAAGAGAACCATAAGATGAATAAAGTCCAACCTATATCTGGATTGGATGCAAAAATAATGCAGATAGTCCAGATAAAGGGAATGGCTTCAGCTGATGAAGTGCAAAAACAAATGAATTACAAGGGAAAGAATGCTGCCTCTGCAAGGCTTAACAGATTATACAAGATTGGCTTGCTGGAAAGATACCAGCTAGGGCATAAGGTATATTACAAATATGATGCTGGCAAGACGACTAATACGCTAATTGTTTCACCCCCACAGTAAAGTTCGGGCCTGCGTTATAGACGCAGGCTCATAATGCTTCTTCTTACGAACATTAGCGTTTTTTGCTAAAATAACAATTATTGATGTTAAAAAGGATACTAGTATAATTAAATATTACGGCAACTTCAATGATATTGATGATGATATGGGTATAACAAAACCAGATGTAAAGAAATTCTATGTTGTAGTAAGTCGTGAAAAAGGAAAAAACGATGGATTTGTTTACCATATTGGCGAAATAAGCCCACATGGATTGGCGGTTTTAATTAGGGTTGAAGACCAAATTCGTAAAGCAGAAAGCCCAACTAATTCAGCCATGTTAAGAACGTTATATAGCGAAGAAACGCGCTATACTCCTCATCATGTAGTTACCTTCATTTCAAAAAAACATTTAAGGCGTCATGAAATAGTTGAGCAAGTCTAGCAGTAAATGTACAAAAGCTATAAATACTTTTTTTCTTCATAAGAATCCGGTAATGATATGATGACTGTAAGAGAAACTACAAACACAGCGAATTTAAACCTTATAAGTTTTAAAAAATTCATGCGCAGTATGCCATCAAGTGGTAACCTGAATCAACCCGAGACTTTAAGAAAACTCAAGACATATCTAAGATCTCATGATAATGGTGAATTATCTACTCTTGCAAAACATCCCCAGATTAGTGCAAGAACAAAAAGAATAATAAATGAAGTAATGCGTGAGAAGAGAATAAGCAGCAAAGATACTGATTGTTAAATGTCTCTTATAAGACTGTTTTTATACTTTTCTGACTTATCTTATATGATTCAATGGACAAAAAAGACCAGGAAGAGCTAAGCAAATTTATTTCATCACTTCCCTATTCATGGCGCATCACAAACTCATCAAAAGAGATAAAGGACAATTATTCAAAATTTGAAAACAAGGAAATAGCAATAGCCGGAAGAGTTATTGGCTTAAGGAAATCTGGCAAAATTGCATTTGCTGACCTTTTGGACAGGCATGGGAAAATACAGATATATTTTGACTATTCCACTTTAGGCGAGGAAACTTTCGGAAATGTCAAGAAGCTTAATACTGGGGACATAATCGGCGTAAATGGAATTGTTATCAAGACTACTTCTGGAGAAATAAGCGTAAAGGCGAGCGAGTATTCTCTTCTTTCAAAGGCGATCAGGAACCTTCCGGACAAATGGCATGGGGTCCAGGATGTTGAAATAAGATACAGAAAAAGATACCTTGACCTTATAATGAATGAGGAAGTGAGGGAAATTTTCATAAAAAGGAATAGAATAATATCATTGATAAGGAGCTTCCTTGACGAAAAGGGATTCCTTGAATTTGAAACGCCAATAATACAGCCTCTTTACGGAGGAGCTGATTCGGAGCCGTTTAAGACATTTGTTAATACATTGGGAGAGGAAGATTATCTCAGGATTGCTGACGAATTATACTTGAAAAGACTTATCATAGGAGGATTCGACAAGGTCTATGAAATATGCAGGGATTTTAGAAATGAGGATCTTGATACAACGCATAGTCCTGAATTCACAATGGTAGAATGGTACCAGGCCTATGCTGATTACAATGATATGATGTCGATCAATGAAGAAATGCTTTCTCACATAGTCAAGGAATTGTTCGGCAAGCATGAAATAGAGTACCAAGAAAAAAAGATAAACTTCAAAACCCCTTTCAAGAGGATAAAATTCATAGACAGCATTAATGAAAAAGTAGGTGCAGATGTGCTTGAATTAAGCGATGCTAAATTGTTTAAGCTTGCGGAAGGCAATGGCATAAAATTCGAAAAAGGAAAGAGAAATAGGGCACATGCCTATGGCAAACTGCTTGAAACTCTTGTACAGCCAGAGCTTGTGCAACCAACATTTGTCATAGACTTTCCAAAGGAGACATCTCCCCTCACAAGGCCGAAGAGAGGAAATTCGCAATTGGTCGAGAGATTCGAGCTTTACATTGACGGAGTTGAGCTTTCAAATGCTTATTCGGAGCTCAATAATCCTATAATACAGAAAGAAAACTTCGACGAAGAGGCAAAGAAGAGCGCAGGCGGAGACAAGGAGGCCGAGCCCATGGACATGGAGTTCATAGAAGCCATGGAATACGGGATGCCTCCAACTGGAGGCCTAGGAATGGGGATAGACAGGCTTGTTATGCTCCTTACTAACAAAAGCTCGATAAAGGAGGTAATACTCTTCCCAATGGAGAAGCGCGGCAAATGATCAAAGCTTCTTTATTTGCTGCTTCAATCTTCTGAAATCCTTTTCCATTATCGGCATTTTTGTCCTTATCCTTACAGCGGCTGAAGGATGCAAGCTTACGAAGTAGTTTACATTTTCTTTTTTTATCATCTTGCCATGATTCTTTGAAACTTGCTCAACATCTGCCAATGTTTTGCAGGACAGGGAGCCAAGCATGATTATCAATTTAGGATTCACTATCTCAATTTGCCTAAGCAGGAAAGGTTTGCACATTTCAACCTCTTGGTCTGTAGGTATCCTGTTTTCTGGCGGGAAGAACTGCACAACGCTGCAAATGTAAACGTTGCCGCGCTCCAGTCCTGCAAGTCCTATCAACTTGTCAAGGAACTTGCCGCTAGTGCCTATGAATGGTCTTAGTTGAATGTCCTCGTTTCTTCCTGGTGCCTGTCCTACCAGCATTATCTCTGCGTTCAACGGACCTTCACCTGGCACAAATCTGCTGCTCAAATCCCATTCTTTACTAATGCTGGGCAATTTGCTGTACTCAAGATTTAGCTTTCTTATTTCATTATTTTTATTCAAGTTCTCACTTTATCGAAGATGCTATGAGATAGCTTTGGCATATCAAGCCTTTATTGTTGTAGTTGCCGCTATCTATCAAATTATATATGTACGATTCAATATATTCTGGGGCATCAGAACTGTAGTTGAATGCGTTGCAGTAAATTGCGCTCGAGTTCTGTTCCCTGAAAAGAACATAGTCAACAATTGTTGCTGATGTGCTATTTAATTCATAGGGTGCGCTGAAATAATTTACATCAAAAAGGTAATTTCCCGAATATGCTGTCTGTGCTGTTAGTGTAATTCCATTCCTAAGAAGATAATGGTGCTTCGCAGAAGAATTATACGATAGAACATTATAGCTATTGCTTAGCTGATGCGTATAATTCACCAATGCAAATATCGATTGATTTGAAGTTAAATTGCTTGCTCCAAGGGAAAAGAGGGCGCCTCCAGGGGTGTTTTCAATAACTATTACATTGCTCCTGGAGTTTTCCATGTTCGAGAGCACATACTGGTATACTGGTATTTGGCTTATCTGCAAATTGCTCTTTAATAGAGTTGAGGGCACGATAACAGCATTGCTGTAATTGTAACTGAATCCAAAGGCGATAATTGCAAGAAACACCACAACCAAACAAGTAATAAATATGTCCTTATCGGTAAATTTGAATGTTTTAATATCTTTCAAAATACTTTTTTTGCTTTTTCCTATGGCTAGGCCGTATTTGTAATAGAGAAGCACCATAATTATTATCGCAGCGTAAAAGATGATCTGCCCTGCAAAAGTATGGAACAGGCTAGCTGCGCTGTTTATGCCGTAATAGACCCAAACAAGTGTTATTGAGAGCATCCTCAATAGATTAAGTGCCACTATCAGTACAATCCCTGAAAAAATCCAGTAAATTTTGTTTTTCAATTTGCCATCATAGAGATAGGCAAGCGGAATAAGAAACATTACAAAAGCAATGAACGTTCCTAGCGAAACGCAGGTAGTAGATATGGTTATGCTTGAGCCTGAAGCCGAAGTGATTACCAAGCCAACCTTGGATGCATTAACTCCCAACGCCCTGACAAAATTGTATATTATATTTGCATTCACATTGGCGAAACCCGCATTCAGATTGAGCAAAGGCAATAGCAGGAAAGGAGAGGCGAAAACAGAGTATATAATTATTGGAAAAAGCTTCCTAAGGCTTGAAATTCCAAATATCGTTATGATGAATGAGAGCAGCAAAAGCGGGAAAAGGAGTGCATCAATTCTATAGGAAAAGAATTCGAATGAAAGTGATGCCCTAAGATACGACAACAGTATTAGGTAAACTAAAAAGACAAGAACTCCAAATATTATGTTTTTGCTTTTGTATTCGAATTCTATGTCCTCTTTTCCAAGGAATAATATGAACAGGAAAAGCATCAACATTACCACAATAACATATGTGGCAGGATCGGTATCAAGTATGCTAAGATTTGTTATTCCCATCGAATTTATTGAAGCAATAAGAAAGGCAACGAAAAGTACAAAAATGCCAAGTATCTTCGTCTTTTTGTTTGCCATAGTGGTACCTTAATAAAAGTACTTAAGTCCTCAGCCGAGATGGGCTTCATCACTTTTCAGTAGTTACTCTTTTCCTCATCGGACTATATTAGTTTAAACCTAAAGCAATAATATCTATATCATAATATATAAAATTATATTGATTGATAATAGGTAAGTTTTAATGGCCTCAAGGAAGTTCAAGTACGTAAATCATACTGCCGATGTGGAATTTGTTGCAATGGGGAAAAATCTTGAGGAATGTTTCGCCAACGCATTCCTGGCATTATTCGATACTATATGCTATACGAAAAAGGTTGCGGCATCAAAGCAAAAGGAAGTGAAAATAATCATAAAAGACAGGGCCAAAACCATTGAGGATCTTTTATGGTATGCACTTCAGGATGCGCTCTCAATTGCAGACTCAAAATCAATATTCCCCTACAGAGTTTCCAAGGTTAAAATAAGAAAGCTGAAGAATACCTATGAGATATCTACTTCCGTATATGGAAAGAAAGCAGAACAGAAGGACTCCAAGCTTGATGCAAAGGCCATAACAAGATACAATCTAAAAATCGAAATCAAAAATAAGGAAGTTCTTGCTACTGTTGTCATTGACGTTTAATAAGCTAAATTTAGGGATCATCCTATTCGATCTTAGAATTTATCTGCAATGCATCAGCATAGCTATATATAACTAACCAGAGAAACAAATTTGGTAATATTATGCCTAAAAAGACTAGCAATACTTCAACTAGTAATCCGAAGCCAAAGGAGGATTTGCAGATATACTTCATAATATCGTATGTGCTTCTGCTGATAACAGGGATTATTGTACTTCTGGTAAAAGGAGAAGAGGACAAGAGACTGAAGATGCATTCGATTCAGGCAATATTGCTCGGAATAGTTTTCATAGCAATATGGATAATATTTGGTTGGGTAGCTTTTGGAATAATCGCAGATGTGCTGAACTTCCTGCTATGGCTATACGCATTGTATGTAGGATTCGAGGCGGCTGCAGGAACTGACATAGAAATACCTGTAATAACAAAATACGCAAAGCGCTATGCAAATATAAGTAAATAACTTAATTTTTGGTTATTTTCTTGTAGGCAGCTTCTATCTCGCTGCCAATATCTGGAATGAAATCGTAGCTTTTGATGTCTTCGCTGCCTATCCATTTGAAGTCTTGGTTGTCTTTCAGCGATATTTTAAATTCATCTGATTTCTTGTCCAATACTGCATAGAAGCTTATCACGATTCTGTTAATCTCCTTTAAATACAGGGAACATAGGAACTCCAATTCATCTGCCTTTACTTCAATTCCTGTCTCTTCTTTTACCTCTCGAACTGCGGCGTATTCCGCAGGATAATAGGAAAATTCGCTAACATTATCAAAATCAACATCCTTGAGCTTGCCGCCAGGAACGGTCCACTTGTTCGGAAAGGAATCGTTCGGGTTTCTCTGGAGTACCAAGACTTTCCTGTCGCTAGAAACAAGTATAATTGCTGCACTTATGCTGAATTCCTTCATGACATTCCTCCACCTAAAATAAAACTTTCATTCCAAATATTCTACAGTATCTGTTTAACCAATTGACACTAATTACACGTAAAATTTAGACAACTATTACAATCCAAAGATAAATTTATATACCTTTCCAGTATTGACTTATCATGGGATGGTGGTCTTGAATGGAAAGCTACAAATTACACATCTAAAGGTGCCGCTGAAAATCTTGCATACCAACCATTATATATGGGGTATCAAGTAAGTGGAGACAATACATTGGCTATTGGTTCAATAAATATATTTACTTTAGATACAAGAAATTATCCTGCAAATGGGCATATTCCGAAAATAACTTTTCCAAATATGTCTTAATAATAAAAATATTAAATTAGTGGGTATATGAAAATTGATAAAAAACCTTTGATAAGATCAGATAGAAAATCAAGAGAAAATTTGATTTTAGGTATTTTTGCTCTTTTGATTTTAGTTGTTGTAATAGTTTATTTACTATTTTTTGCAAGTCCGGGTGGCGCAATTACTGGGAATGCATGTGTAGCAAATTCAGGGTTCTCATGTAAAAATACTTTTTATCATCAAAATGGGTATATAGAATTAACATTAGGTTTAAATAATTGGACAACATGGACAAGTGCAAATTTTGTTTTTGTTCCTATAGGTACGCCTTCTAATAATGGTATACCTAAAATATCATTTATCTCATACCCTGCAAATACTGCATATGCAAAAAATGGAGTTAAATGGATAGAACCTGTAGATATATGGCTTGCAGTTAATGGTACAACTGCACCAGTTACTATAGGAACAACTGCGACAGGTTTTATATGGGCACAATATACTCTGACAAATAATCAAACCCCAAAATATGTACAGATGGCAACAATAAATATAAAAACAGGCTGAATCGATAAAGTACTATAGATTAAAATTATCTACGATTTTCTTAATGCCACAAAATCCATAAATATGTCAAGTGGATATTCATAATATAATACATCTTCCAAAAATAACTTTTCCAATATATCTTAATTATATGAACAATATTAAATATGTGATTATATGGAAAACAACAAAAGGCCTATACAAGAAACTATCCAGCAAATGGTAAGATCCCAATAGTAACTTTTAATTAAAGATGATTGTGATTCTATGACTAAGAAAAAAAATAATAAAAGTTATATAGCAAGTCGTTTTACTGGAGTTATATCCACTGCTGGATTTCTTGTTGGATTATTTTTGAGTTATTTTTCCTTTGTTGGTGGTTTATATCCATTTCCTTTATTTTTTGGTATATATGGTCTAATTTTGATTATTTTGTCACTTGTACCAATTATTAGAAATGAAAAAATGTCAAAATTGGCAACTAATATAGAATTTACATTATTAATCATTTTAATTATAATTTTTGTAATACTTTTACTTTATAATTATAAAATAAGTTTTGGCGCAGTATATGGTTGATTTTATAACCATCTCTACACACTACAAAACCTATGTAGATATTATAGGTAGATACGCCAAGTAATATTCATAGTATAATACATTAAATATCATATTCCTTTTCAACAGTCTTCTTGATTTCAATCGCATTAGTTACAATAGCGAGGGAGGCGAGGTTCCGAGAGGACCAAGCCGACAGAACCGAGCACTTCTCTAGCTCGCTGGTTAGAGCATTGGTTTGTATTTCGTAAGCATTTATCTTGTTAGACCATCTTGAGTCCGAAGCCTCTAGCTCACCCACATCGAAGCCATTCTGGGCATTTGACATTAAGGCTTAGTTTCTCCTGGCTTGTATAGTAGTCCAGTTCTAAACTTACTAGTTTTCTAGTTTAGCCTGTATATTCTTGTATCATTGTTTGAATACAAAATGGTAAGCCCGTTTATTGTTTGGTTTGAATCTATTTTGTAGATGTTTGTGCTTGTTGAATTAACATAGGAAGCTGTGCAATTGTAGGCAAGCGCCTCCAGGCAAATATATCTTCTCTCGCCCATCATATCGTACCTGAACATGAGATACGATGCATTGAGCTTGCCTAGGCTTGAAATGCTGGAATTTGTGCTCATGAGCCATAATTGGTAGGTATTGTTGGTAAATTGATTGCCTATGCTGTCTTCGGTTGCTGTTCTGTTAGTATAGAATTCTACCTCTGCACCGAAATTCCAGTAAGTAATTATCGTTGCATTTGTCGGAAGATTCAAGTTTATCCAATCGTTGGCTTCTATGAATTGATTATTAACCGTGCTTGGAAATGGAGTTCCGTAAACAAATACAATTGCGGCTAGGGCCTGAATGATTAATACAAATGCAATCAAGCCAATTATTGCATATTTCGACTTTATTCTTGTACATATCCAGTATAGAGTATAGGCCTCGATTATTGCGGCAGGTATTGATAATATAGTCAGAAACCTTACTGCATAAACTGAAAGGAACGCAGTGATTGCAAAATAAGAAAGCACGATGATCTTTACCTCAGTTGATTCCTCATTTTTCTTCTTTAGATTTGCAATTATGTAAATAGGGATCACTGCAAGAATTATAAGGAAAGGGATCCACTTGTAAGCCAAAGGAACAATTGAAGATATTAAAATCGGATAGAACAACGGAGTTATTATAGAAACCAATCCGTTTGAGCCTATAATTATAGATGGATTAACCGGCTGAAGCTCCGACACTGTCAAATATGCAACCTTTGAACCAATGCCGTTTTGGAAATATAAATACAATGCCGTATTTGAGAAGTATGTGCCTAAAACAATTGCCAACGCAAACACTGCTAAAATAATCAGAGATATTTTCAATATTCTTTTATGTTTTAGATTTGTATTGTTAGCAAAGAAACTGTAAAAAGCAATGGCAACTACTGAAATCGCAAATACTGCAAAAGCAAAAGTGCTGCCATTCCAGACAAGACCGCAAATAATCAGTGCGAATACCGAACCCAATGCATAGACATAATTGTTCTTCTTCGACTTATATGCCAATGCAAGAAGAATAAGGGAGGCAAGGAAAAACATCCCTATGAATCCGTCTCCTCTATAAGTCAATGCAGATGTTCGTGAAATATTGGATATGCTAAAAACAAGAAGAAACAGCGCCAATAACTGAAATTTGCTGTTTTTAATTAATTGTCCTGCAAAAATATAAAATAAAATGAATTCCAATATTACATAAAATAATGGAATTATCCTTAGAAAGCTATACAAGGAAATTAAATTCCTTACGAAATAATACGGTACAAGCGTCAAATAATAGAATCCCTTTGGCTCGAAAACCAACCCATTCCTATCGGATAATGGATTTATACTTGGAACTATGAAATTATTCGAAACAGCTTCCTTTAGAACAACATAATGGAAATAGACGTCGCTTTCATAGAAGCCCTGATGCATAAGCGGAATTGCTCTTATAATTACTCCTGAAGCAATTAACATAATTACAAGCATTAATTCATATCTATCAAAAAAATCCTTTGTTTGCTTTTTGCTGCTGGCTCTTTTTTCCATCACAAACCCTATTATTAGTAAGCTCGGAGGGGAAGTCGAATCCCCCTTTGCCGCTCTGCAGGCGGCCGCATAGCCGATCTGCCATCCGAGCAATGTATTTAAACCTTTTAATGAATAAGTTATTATACATTTTTTTGAATATATATGTTTATTGATGATTATATGGAAAGAATACAAAATGTGCCAAAGGAACTTATTTCAGATACCATAAGTATGGATTACAGAACACCCTTATCGAAGATAAGCCCCTATCTTAAGAAATATCCTGCGATAATAATAAACAAGGACAAGGAATACTACGGCGTTGTTGATACGCGAACCATGTACAGGCTTCAGCAGGGACTTAAGATGCCCTCCAATGAGAAAATAGAGAGATTCAGCGTAAAGGCACCTAAAGTTACGAACAGCACCTCAATAGATGATCTTGTGTTCTATTTCTACAGATCTGGGGTAAAGGCGCTCCCTTTCTCCAATGGAGCGAAGATTGTTGGAGTATTGGAAAGAAACACGCTATTGAAGATACTGCTGTCTCTGAATACACTCGAGGACCTCAAGGTAAACGAGGCGATGACAACTCCTGTTCTTGCAATAGATGCCAACGCAAGCCTGTCCCAGGCAAAGGCAACGATGCGCGAGAAAAATGTAAACAGGTTGGTGGTACTTCAAAACAGCAAGTTCGTCGGGCTTATAACCAATTATGACATAGTCAAGCACTATACCGCAAAGGCATCCGAACGATTGCCCGAAATGAAGACAGTTGCATATAATCCATCAAACATAGACATAAAGAGCGTAATGGAGAGGAATGCGCGCTCAATAGAATACAACAGAAGCCTTTCCGAAGCTGTAAGGGACATGGTCGAGAATAGAATATCCTCGCTTATAGTTGTCAAGAACAGCACCCCTGTGGGCATAGTTACAGTAACTGACGTCTTCGAAAGCGTAATAGCAAGGAAGAAGATCGAAGAACGCAAGGTCTTCCTTTCAGGATTCGATGCAAATACTTATCAATACGAAGATGCAGCAAGGGAGGAACTCAAGTCCTTTGTTGAGAACATAGAGCGGCTTAGCGGCATAGACGTAGATTACATAACCTTCAAGGTAAAGAGAAGCAAGTCAAAGCACTATGAGATGCAGACCAGGCTCTCGCTGGGAAGGCACGGCATAATAAGCATGCACACCTCGCAATATCTTTTCGAAGACGCATTGAACGATCTTCTGAAGAAACTGAAGCATAAGATAATAAAGGAAAAGGAGAGCATTATTACCAATAAACGATCAAAAAGATCTAGGGATGTAGAAGAATGAATGGATTAAGGCCATTGATGCAGAGGAAGAGCAAAGCCCAGTCAAGTCTGGAGCTTCTTGTTACGCTATCCTTTGGATTGGTAATACTCTTGCCAATAGTTATACTTGCATTTATACAGATATCGAGCTCAACCTCAACGCTTGCCGCAACGGAATCCCAGGGCACTGCAACTAAGCTTGCAGATATTGCAACTGCCGTAGGCTCGCAAGGATATCCAGCAAAACAATTGGTGCTTGTGCAAGTTCCTCCCAATGTCCAGAACATATATGTAGGCAATCAAACCAATGGAGTAGGCCATGAGATAATATTCGTAGTTAATACAAATGCAGGTGCAAGCTACATAACTGCATATACGCCAGTGAACGTAAGCGGCTATCTCTCCCAATTGTCGCAGCAGGGTACTTATCTGGTAAATGTGAGTGCGCAGAACTACTGCCCTACAAATACTGCTGTTCCATGCGTATACATAAAATCAACCTAGTATTCTAGACCTAAATCTAATTCAAGCACATTCAGCAAATATCTCTGATATTGCTGTTGTAGGAAACTTTTTATATTACCTTTATCGTAATTATATTTAGTGATAATAATGCAGAGGACAGTAATGCCTGTTACTAATGTCTTAAGAGCAACTGCCAGAGGCACCTCTGAATCTAAAGACCGGTCAATGTTGCTATTAAGGTGCCCTTATCCCTATGGAGTAAGCAGTACATCAATTAATCAAAAATCCTACGTGGCGCAGACATGGATGCCCATAGACCTGGAAATGGTTGCCTCAAAGCTGAATGCTGTCGGAATTGCTGTTGATGTCGTTGATTTAAACATAGAATCTTTGCCCGATGATATTGGAAAATATACAAAAATAGGCATAGGGGTCATAGGTCCTCCATACATACCGATATCTAGAAGACTATCAAAACATGTTTTCGATATTACCGGCAAACCCTCCTTGATTGGTGGGCCAGGAATAGAGTATTTAAGCAATCATGAATTCAGTGCAATATATGGAGAATCAGGCATGCAGATCAAGAACGATCTTGACCTAGGCGCAGCATTTTCACTGCCTGTCCAGATTCCAAATACCTACTATACTCCTATTTCCCAAAGAATTAGGTTAATGAATGCACAAAAACTCGAGACCTATCTGAAGTCCGAATTCAGCTTCATGCTGTCTCAGGGTTGCAAATACGCATGCAGCTTTTGCGAGGCCGTAAGGACCAGAGACGGAAATGTAGTTAGGGAAACGTTCAGTAATACAATCGTTGAAGATCTCTCCACAATATGTGAAATGGCCAACGGGTTCGGAATAAAACAGCTTAATATTTACACAACCTCTCTTGATTTCTTCCAAACTCCTAAAAAGATTAAGGAAGTTCTGAAAGACATTACTGATGTGAGAAGGAAATACAACATGGATTTCAGATTGAGGGGATTAAGCAGAATAGATTCGTTTTTAACTGCAATCGAGAAAGAGCCCGAACTCCGCGATCTTATAAATTCATCGGGTTTGAGAATAATGGGTTTCGGTGTTGACGGAAGCACCGAAGCCGAGTGGAAAAGCCAGGGCAAAGGCAATAGAAGTCTCCATGATGCAGAACTAGCATTAAAGATCTGCAATGAAATAGGCATTACTCCCGAAGCTTTAATGGTACTTGGATTCCACAACAAAAACAAAGTTAGAGTTGGTAATAGGCATACGCTGCAGCAGGATGCAGAGTTTTCAATTCGCGTTGCGGAATTATACGGTGCAGTAGCACGTCCTCACCTGGCCAAAGACATAACCCCTGGCGGCAGCTCCTGGAGAAATCCATTATGGGAAAAAGAGCGCAATGCCCTATTGAATGATCCCGAACTGTTCATTAATTTAGATTATGTCACTCTGGGCTCTGAATTGACACATCCTGATAAACAGTTTAGGGAAGAAGCGAATGAAGCATATATGCACATAATAAATGTACTAACTCCCAGGGGCCTATGCACAACGCGTCCATTGCTTCCGCACACTGGAGACAAATACGGAGATCTTCTAGCAGATACGTACAATATGTTTGTACCTCTTGATAGATAAAAGGTATATAATGTTCTCATAAATGCATCGAATAGGTATTCCTGTAGGCTTTTCTTCCCTGTCGCATTCCGTATAATCTAAATGATCTTATCGGCTTCAATCTATGGAATGTAAAGAACTCGTTTGTCATTAGCTTGTCGTTAACGTAAATGTCCTCCCCATTCTCTACCATGTCAACTTTTGCTATGAAGCCTCCTCTCTTTTCAACGTATTTCTTCAATTTCTCATGAAGTTTCTCTATCTTCATTCGGTTTCCTCTCAATTGAATAACTGCTTCATAGTACCCGGAGCTTATCTGATAGCATCTTTGGCAGGTCTCATGTGCTATTTTGATCTCGAAAATCTTCGGAAATACTACCTTCTGCCGCTCGTCCATTTCGAATATCACTTCTGTCTTTGCTTCCTTAGTGCTGAATTCTCTAACTCGTACCTGGCAATTCAGTTTCAATTCTATTCTTATCGCATTGCCAAGCGTTGTTTTGTTCAATGCAACGAAGGTCTTGGCTTCCTTTATTCGTTCGCAGAATCTGCACTGGTAGATTGTTGCCTTGTCAGGAACCTTCTTCTTTAATTTTTCAATTATGCATGCCTCGCAGAAATTGCCTATGAATCTAATGTCGTCGCTGGACCTATTGCAGGTTGGGCAGTATATTGTAATGAAAACACCTTAATTTAAAATTAATCAGAATAATGACGGCTCAGTATCGCGCTGTAGGCCGGCCTTGTTATGAGCACACCAAGCATTGCACCTATTATCGTGGATTCCGAGAATCCAACAACGGTAACAAGCGAAGTTGAGAAGAACAAAGGCAGCATTGCAATTACAAGCAATGCTGCATCGGCCCATATTATGTAGAAAGCGTTGCCAAGAACTGTCTTTGATGAGCCTGTCTCCTTTCCTCCTGAAAGCAGCTCATCTGTAATTATTATCTGAGCATCGACTCCTGTTCCTACAACTGCAATCATACCTGCAACTGCTGCAAGGTCGATTGTTCCCACCAATCCTATTATCGAGACTATTATAAATAGTTCCATTGCAGTTGTTATTAATATTGGAGCAACAAGGAATATCTTTCTGTATCTTATCACAATGAAAAGCGAAACCAATCCGATTGCAATGGCTCCTATTATTCCGCTAACATAAAGGAAGTAGCTTCCCAATGTTGGAGGTATTGTTGTTGGAGTTCCTGCAATTATCGCAACGGGCAATGCACCTCCGTTCAATATGCTTGCAATTGTCTTTGTCTGATTTTGCGCGTAAAGCAATCGCTGCTGAGTTGAAGTAAGCGTTGTTGGCGCGACACCAGATATTTCATAGCTGTCGCTTACGCTTCCGTTTGTTATTGAAGGATTCAACAAAGGCGCGGAAAGAAGCCCGACAATTGGCCATGATTGCACTATCGTCTGGTTTATTGAAATCTTTGTGTATTGAGGGCTCATGTTTGCTCTGCTTTCCAGCTTTATAGTGTAGTTGTTGCTTTGCAGGTAATTTATCAATGTCCTGTTTATGTTGGCGCTTGCAATGACCTGCTTGTATCTGCCCTTGTTTGCCGCAAAGAATCGTTCGGTTCCTGCTATGCTTGAGTTTGTGTTTGAGACACTCATTACTGTTATTGTCTGGTTGCTGTATCGCAACGCGCTCTGCATTATCGAAAGAGCCTGCGCCTGGGTGATTCCCAACGAAGTATTGGAAATCTGCGAGCTGTTGATTAGCAGAACAACTCCGCTTGGCCTGTCAAGGAACATATACAAAGGCTGGTTCGACTGTCCAAACACAACCTTTTCGAACTTCTGTGCAGCTGCATTTGTTACATAGAAAGTTACTGTCCACGAAACCGAGCCGTTGCTAACTGTTGGAGTTAATTGTCCTATGCTTCCCTTCAATATGTCGCTGCCGTTTATCGCTTCATTGCCATTTACAATTCCGTCGAATTTTCCCTGGCTTTGTATTATGTCTATAGTTTGATTGATTTCACTGGGCGAAACCGTTGGTATTGTTAAGTATACTTCCGACGATCCAACTCCTTCAACGGTAATTTGCTTCAGTCCGAAAGTCGAGACCCTTTCCTGCAGTGCAGTAATTAGACCAGTCATTGCAGTTACGTTTACTGGATGCTCAAGCGTTATGGGTATCTGCGTTCCTCCTACGAACTCTATTCCGAAGTGCAATCCATAGTGCCAGTCAAGAAGCGCAAGAGCAACAACAATAACAATAAGCGGCCATATTCTCCTGTCTTTCAAGTAACCTTTAATGCTGTGCTGATTGCTCATTTGTTGTGCACCTCTTTTCTTTTCTTGTACCACAGTACTATGGGCACGTCGCAAAGCCATGTGGTTATTATGTCGCCAACTAATCCGACTATTACAACTCCTGAGATTTCAAGATAAGTTGGTATGAATGCAAAATAGGAAACTGCGAAAAGAACTGAAAATGATATTAGCGCAGTTATGGTCATAGTGGTTCCTGTCTTAAATGAGGAAAGTGCGCGCTGCTCAGGTGTTCCATCGCTCCTTTTGAGTATTCTTACTGCTGCAAGTATGTCTGTATCGAATGCAAAGCCTATGAGCATAAGCAATCCCCCTACCGATGCAACTCCAAGAGGTATTCCGAATATTCCC
>Ga0187851_10001072_pt1 | contig 26799 bp, 17 predicted proteins | sample June2016WEW_6_10_FD_132997 | JGI IMG/M metagenome (GOLD analysis project Ga0187851, IMG submission 132997) | Peatland microbial communities from SPRUCE experiment site at the Marcell Experimental Forest, Minnesota, USA - June2016WEW_6_10 | ecosystem: Environmental > Terrestrial > Soil >...
ATCGCGCTGCGGTTCGATTTTACGCCCGTCAGCTTGACCTTGATCCAATGGTTGCCGCCGCTCACATCGTTGCGCAACAGCCATGGCGGTTCGTTGTGATTCACGATGACGATGTCCACGTCGCCGTCGTTATCGAAGTCGCCGAAGGCACAACCGCGGCTGATGTGCGGCGCCTCGACGCCGGGACCGGCCTCGGCAATCAACTCCTCGAAGTGGCCGTTTCCCAGGTTCCGGAAGACAACGCGCGGCGTCCTGTTGGGTGGATTGCCGGGCCGCTTATCCAGTTCCGGATAAATGCCGCCGGTCACCCAAAAGATGTCCGGCTGGCCGTCGTTGTCCAGGTCCTGAATGCCCACGCCCCAGGTGATGTAGCGCGTCTCGACGGCCAGTCCCGAGCGGATCGTTGCGTCCTCGAAGCTGCCTTTGCCATTGTTCATGAGGACGGCCGGCGTGTCCGCGGCGTAGTGCGTCTTGACGATGTCCAGGCTTCCGTCCAGCCGGAGATCCCCGACCCCCAGCCCCATCCCCGCCTGCACCTGACCGTCCTCGCTGAGGGCGACGCCGCTCTCGAATCCTTCCTCTCTGAATGTGCCGTCGTGATTGTACCTGAACAAGCGGCTGGGAGTGGAGTCGCAGGCGAGGAGGATATCCGGCCAGCCGTCGTTATGGAAATCCGCCGCGACGGCCGTCAGCCCGTATCCTCCGGCGACTTTGCCAATCCCTGAAGCCTCGGTGACATCCGAAAACGTGCCATCGCCGTTGTTGTGATAGAGAGAGTGTTTGCCGTATGCGAGTCCGAATGGTCCACAGAAGACATTGTCGGAGTTGCAGGTTATGTCGCCCGCCCGCGGAACGGACTGAAAATCGAAACTGGCGTAGTTGGAGACGAACAAGTCGAGCCGGCCGTCCCGGTCGTAGTCGACGAACGTGCAACCGGTGCCAAAGCGCGGCGCCGCATCCAGCAATCCGGCCTCTTTGGTTACATCCGTGAATGTGCCGTCGCCGTTGTTGCGATACAGCACGCTCTGTCCGTAGTAGGTGATGTACAGGTCTTCGAACCCGTCGTTGTTGTAGTCCCCGACAGTAACGCCGTAAGCATATCCGGTTCGAAACAGGCCCGCTTTGTGCGTAACATCCGTAAAGGTGCCGTCGCGATTGTTCTTGTAAAGGCGCTTGGATGCGTCGGACGGCGGATCGCCGAACCTCGATCCCGAAAGCACCAATATGTCGAGCCAGCCGTCGTTATCGTAGTCGAAGAAAGCTACCCCGCAGCTCATCACCTCGATGATGTAGTCGGCGCGATACGGATGGCCGGCGATGACTGTCTCTTTCAGCCCTGCCTGCTCAGCCACATCGGTAAAGCGGGCCCGGAAAGGAAGTCCGGAGGGCTTGCCGCGCGGAGCCGGCCTGACGCCGCGCGATGCCATCCCTTGCCCGAAGCAAGTGGCAGCGGGCGGCGCGAACAAGCTGAGAAAAATGCGGCGGGTCAGAGCAGTCATCGTGGCGGGTCGACTTCCGATCAGATCAGTATATCGACAACCTTATGGCCCTTATTTCGCGCACTTCAAGCTAAAGCCAGCGCCGCAGACACAGCCTCACATATTGCACGCAGGAGATGCGCTGCTTCACGCGGTAGTCACGGGTTCCTTTCCACGCGCGCGCTTCTTGGAGGCCGCTCTTGCTGCCTGAGCAAGCGCGGTCGACCGCCGGAGCACAAGGTTCGTTGTAAGCGTGTATTCCCGTGGCGCTCCGGCTTCCTCCTTATCTTCGAGTTCTTCAACCAGCGCGCGAAAGGCGAGCCGCGCTAGACCCACTTGCGACATCTCGACGGTAGTGAGGGGTGGCGTGGTGAACTCGCAAAGCCGGATGTTATCGAATCCGACTACCGATATTTCGCGGGGTACCGAAATGCCGTACTCGTATGCCTCCCGCATGACTCCGATCGCGGTCATGTCGTTAGAGCAGAACACTGCCGTCGGGCGCTCCCTCAGCTTGGCGATACGTGCGAACGCGCGCATGCCACCTTCTAGTGTGTGATTCGCCTCCACAATGTATTCCGGGGCCACGTGCAGTCCGATCTCTTGCATGGACCTCTCAAAGCACTCCCGCCGCGTGATGGCCGATTGGAGAGTCAGCGGACCGGTCACGAACGCGATTCGTTCGTGGCGGAGTGCCGCGATGTGCTGGACAGCCTGCCGGATGCCGTTCATATAATTGATGCGGATGTTGGCGACGCCCGGCACAAGCGGACCGACGTCAACGAACACCAGAGGAATTTTCCGATATCGCAAGTCCGCAGTGAGCGTCTCCTCGAACCCGAACGTGAGCACCGCCACTCCGTCCACGCGCCTCTCGATCATGCGCCGTACGGCCAGTTCCATCCGCTTCGGCTCATGGACTGTAGAGGTGACGAGAATCTCGTACCCGTTCGCTACGGCAGTGTTCTCGAAACTCTGTACGACTTCGGGAAAAAATGGGTTCGTGATCTCCGACACAATCAGTCCCAGAATCCGACTCTTCCCGGAAACGAGGGCGCGCGCCTGAGTGTTCGGGTAATATCCAATTTCCTCAATAACCTTCCACACCCGCTTCGCGAGTTTAGGGTCAACGGTCTGGTGACGATTGATGGTGCGCGACACGGTCGATATAGAGACATTCGCGCGCTTCGCTATCTCACGGATGTTCATTCGAGCTTCACCATCCGAATAACTCCGAAGACGTTTTCTCAAGTTTGTGATGCTAACACCATTCCACCTTACGGTGCAAGCCCTTTACATGCGCCGGCGTCGGGCCAGGGCGCACCGCTGCCGTCGAAGAACGCTGTCCGTGGCCGGCGTCTTGGATAGGGGAGAACACTCGCCCGAGGTGGTTCGGGTCGTCGATCGCCCTCGAAAGGCCGCAACAAGGGTGATTTGGTCAGATTCCGACGCGATCAACCTACAACCCGTAGCCTCTTCTCGTCTTGGACGGGGCCGAGCAAGGGTCGGAATCCTCATCTCAAGCAGTCGCCAACCGGCTCTCAAAACGAACGACTTAACCATCCAAAACGCCCAATGCCGCTCTATCCCGGAGATGAGTGGGTGCACAAGAGCCGATCCCACAAAAGCTCTGCCGCCAGCCCCAGTGCCGGTTTCCGCTTGACAGCCGTCTTGCTCAGCGATGGAATCCTCGCGAAAACGTTTGCTGAAGGCGTCGGCTCTCATCTAAGCGCTCCCAGCAGGGTCTTGAGTTAAATCGCGGTGCTAAAGGGAGAGATTCCTGCGTAAGCGCAGCACGTAGATGTTCGTTCTTGCGCTCATCGTCAGTATTACAGGCTGGGCGCAAGCAGATCGGGGCACAATCACAGCAACGCTCACGGGTCCCTCAACCGGACCGGGCGGAATGTGAAAAGGAGTGGAACAGGCAGGAACGGGGGTTCCTGGCTTCAGGAGGTCTTCGAAGAGCCATGAAAAAAGCTCGAATTGTGTTTATAATCGCGTTCGTGTTCGCTCTACTGGCACTGTTGCCGGTTGGGCAGGCGCAAACAACCCGTGGCCGTGTCGAGGGTATCGTAACCGACGAGAGCAAAGCGGTAGTCGTCAACGCGACGGTCGCTCTACTCAACGTCAACACCCTAGCCAAAGTCGTCCGTCAGACGAGCGGCACCGGCCTGTACGTCTTCGACGACGTCGATCCAGGGAACTACTCCGTGACGGTTGAAATGGCCGGGTTCAACAGATTCGTCCAGGAAAACGTCGTGGTTCAGACCGGCGGCGACGTCACCGTGAACGTGGGCTTGAAGACCGGCTCGGTCCAAACGACCGTCACCGTCACGGAAACGCCCGGGGCGGTGGAATTCAACTCTGCCAACAGGGACATCACGCTTGATTCGACAATGGTAGCGGAAGTCCCTCGTCTCGACCGCAACCCGTTCAAGCTGACTCTGATCGCGCCCTCCGCGTTCAACACGCGCGGCGAGATACAGCCCTACAACTCCTGGTCCGCCAATAGCGTCGACCTGGGCGGCGGCACGAACATGAGCAACGAACTGCGGGTCGATGGCAGCCCGATCGGCACCGGCTACAAGGCCACGGTCCTCCCGAACATGGACGCGGTACAGGAAGTCGTCGTCTCCACGAACAGCGTGGACGCCGAAACAGGTCACAGCAGCGGAGGCGCGATCACGATGACGACCAAGTCGGGAACCAACGAGTGGCACGGCAGCGGCTTCTACCTGGGCCGCTACCCCTGGGCTAGCGCCATGTTCGACCGCACCACCGACACCTTGACTTCCACGCGCCAGAATATGTACGGCGGAACGCTCGGCAACCCGATCCTCAAGAACAAACTGTTTAACTTTTTCTCGCTGGAACGTTGGAACGTCTCCTCTCCATCCAGCTTAATTGCGGACACGCCCCCGACTGACCTGGAAAGGAACGGCGATTTCTCGCAGTCGTACTACGACCTGGGCAACGGGAACACTGGCATACGCACGATCTATGACCCGGCCATCCCCTCCGTGACCGATCCGGTCACCGGCCAACTCACCAGGGTGCCCTTCGCAAATAATGTGATTCCAGGCAGCCGCATGGACCCCGATACGAAGGCTATGATGGCGCAGATCTGGAAGCCCAACAATGCTGGCATCGGTGTCACCCACGCAAATAGTTTCTCCACCGATATACCCAATACATACCAGTATTACGATTATTCCGAGCGCGCAGATTACAACATCAGCGACAAGTGGAAGGTCTTCGGCCGCTTCGCAAAGTACTACACGAACAACCAGGCAGGCAATCCCACGAGTTCCTCACTCTTTCCGGCGAGCGGAACCCTGCGGGCCGGCTGGTCGGTGGGCGGCGATGCGGTCTGGACGGTCAATGAACGCACCGTCGTGAGTTTCCATGGCGACTACCACACCGTGGCCGACTCTCTTAGTCCGCCGCAAAACAAACCAACGATTTATTCTCAGTTTTGGCCCAACAACAATTGGTTTCAGAACTACCTGACTAACGAGTCCAACGAGCCGATCTATACGCCGCAGGTCAGTATCGGCAACGGCGTCGCATTCGGCGGCGGCGAATATGGGTACGTCTGGGTTCAGAACCTGGCTGCTCAGGCCTGGGACGCGAAGATCTCCCGTCAGGCCGGCGCGCACTACCTGAAAGCAGGCTTTGAACTCCGCCGCGAAAAGAATTCGAATCTTTTCAATGCCTTGCCGACTTTCAATTTCAACACGGCCCTCACGGCGCAATCCTACGTCAATGGGGCGTCGGCGAACACGTCCGGCGACGGATACGCCACATTCCTGCTCGGCGCGCTCGACGGCAGTTCGTTTATGACCGGCGGGCCGGCCGAGGTTCCACAATCCGAATTTTATGGCTTTTACTTCCAGGACGACTGGAAACTGAGCCGCAAGATCACCCTCAACCTCGGCCTGCGCGACGAATATGAGACCGCCTACCACGATGCGGCTCATATCCTGGGGGGGCTCGATCTGTCAGCTGCCAACCCCGCTTACGGCGGAGGGAACGCGCCCGCCATGCCGGCCGCCGCTCTCGCCATCGTGGGCAACAACTACTACCCGTGGACCGGGCAATGGAATTTCACGAGCTCGTCCAATCCGGGCATGTGGAACCCGCAGAAAATTGCGCTTCAGCCGCGCGTGGGCCTCGCCTACCGGATCAACGACAGAACGGCACTCCGGGCGGGCTATTCCATATACATGACTCCCACGGCAGGTATGTACCTGAATGGGATCGCGGGGCAGGGCGACGTGAATGCTATCGGTCCGCCGTATTACGGAGTGTTTGGCACTCAGTATACGCTGAATCCCCTGCAAGGCGTTCCCCAGGAGTCCTTCTCGAACCCGTTTCCAGCCAGCAGCAACCCGCTCGCTCCCCTTCTCGGAAGGAGTTCGGGACCGCAACTCGGCACCGGCGGGGAGTCCCTCGAGTTTTACCCGCAGAATTTGCAGAAGGCTTACAACCAACGCTTCAACGTCAATCTCCAGCACGAATTCCCCGGCCAGTTTGTTGTCTCGGCGACGTATTTCTTGAATATCGGTGAGAAGTGGTACTCGCAGGCGCTGAACCAACCCAATCCCCAGTACCTGACGGCAAACGAAAGCGCCCTGACTACGACTGTTGCAAACCCCTTTTACCACTATCTGAGCAACACATTAGTTCCAGGTCCGCTGTGGAATCAGCAGGACGTTACTCTTTCCCAACTGCTGGTCCCGTATCCGCAGTACGGGTCGCCCGTTGCAATGGGACAATGCTGCGCCCCGGAGCGATATAATTCATTGGAGTTGAAAGCCCAAAAGGTTTTCCATAAGGGCTACAACTTCCTTGTCACGTATGTCTACATTCGCGAGAGGAGCGCGTGGAACACTCTCACCGATTTCAGCGAATACGCCAACGAGTTTCAATGGCTGGACAGCAACCAGCCGCACCAGCGGTTCAACGCCGCTGGCACATACGAACTTCCGTTCGGGAAAGGCCGGACCTATCTGAGCGGCATAAACAGGGTGGGAGACGCCGTGATCGGGGGCTGGAAACTCACGGGGCTCCTGACTATGATGTCGGGCGACTACGTGACGTTCAACGGTGGCAGCGGCGAGTTGAACAACCCGCAGTCGGGCAATATGATCGTGAGCGTCAGCCCGTGTATCGTCAACCCCACGCCATCGGCCTGGTTCAATACTTCGGTGTTTCAGGCGATTCCGTCCAATGTTGCCTTTACGCCTCGGACCAATCCCTACACTTACAACTGCCTGACTGGCCCGCGCTTTTTGAACCTCGATGCGACCATCTCGAAGGACTTTAGAATCACCGAGAAGTTTCGCCTCGAAATGCGGATGAACGTTTACAACACGCTCAACAACCTGAACCGTGCCGACCCCAGTACCAGTATCGGTCCGGGATTCGGCGAGGCGCTTTATCAGGGTGCCCCTGGTGGTATCTTCGGTCAGGCGGGGAATGGCGGCGGTCTTGCTAGCCCAACCAGCGTAGCAGGTCGTCAGCTCGAGTTCGGCTTGAAGTTACTATTCTAGCCGGCCTCGACAACTCCGGTCATTTGAAAACGGCGGCGGAATTCCCGCCGCCGTCTTTCAGTCTTTGATTGATTAGCGATTATAGTTGTGCATAGTTTCTTGCAAGATCGACTGCACAGTGCCTTCCGAAGCAAAGTAAGGAGTCAGGCTCCTGGCGCTCGGTCGCCCAGAGTAGTCCACTCCTCGGCAACTGCCCCACAATGAATCTCTTTAAACATATCCCGGCGGGACATCAGCTGTTGCGCTGATTCCCCTTAAAGTGAGATGGTCTTGAACTCGGATTTCGAGTTTGACAATTTCGCAGTAACTCTGTAAGACGATCCGGTGGCCGATTGACGCCGCGGCCATCGCCCAATCAGTGATACGGGCGGACATCGATTTGGAGGTAATGATGTTGAATAGGAAATATTCATTACAATTGTTGCTCTGCACGACGGTTGTTTTAGGCCTTTGGCCGAATGAGTGCCGCTCTCAGGACACGTCTGTGAGAGTTTGGGAGGAAGCCGTTACTCTCCCCACGTACCTGATAGGAGCACCTCTGACAACTCCCATGTTTTACCACGGCAGGGCCTACCAGGGCGCCCAAGGACATATTTACCCTTATCCGGCCCAAGATAAGCTCACGTATGTCCGCGAGGCGAAAACCTACAAAATGCTCTATCTAGAGAACAAGTACGTGAAGATCGGTGTTCTGCCCGAAATAGGAGGCCGTGTCTTTTACGCCCTAGACAAAACAGATAACTACAAGTTCCTCTACAGCGCCAGTGTTGTTAAGCCTGGGTTGGTAGGAATGCTTGGTGCGTGGCTTGACGGAGGTATCGAATGGAATGTTCCTCATCATCACAGGCCCTCCGTTTATATGCCTGCGCAGTATAAGTTAGAGGAAAATGCGGACGGTAGTAAGACCATCTGGGTGGGTGAGCTGGAAATAAACCATCGGATGCGCTGGGCCGTCGGGCTTACCTTACATCCCGATAAATCTTATATTGATTGCACATTTAAACTTATTAACCAGACACCGGCGGAGAACACTTTTCTGTACTTTGCCAACTTTGGGGTCCCTGCGACTCCAGAATATCGAATAATCTTCCCCCCGAGTACCGAGGTCGGAACGTACCACTCCAAAACGGATTTTGTGCGCTGGCCCATAGCCGACGGTCGTTACCAGGGAATAGACTTCACCGGGAAAGACGTTTCCTTGTGGAAGACCCATGTGCAAATGAACTCGATTTTTGCCTACGACTGCACCGAAGACTGGTTCGGAGCCTATGATCACGGGAAAAAGGGTGGAGTCCTTTATGTAGCTGATCACAACATTTCGCCCGGCAAGAAATTTTGGACCTGGGGCGCTGGTGAAGAAGGTCAGATGTGGGACAAGATTTTGACCGATCCACCGGACGGGCCTGTGATGGAATTAATGGCCGGTTCCTACTCGGACAACGAGCCTGACTACAGCTGGCTGCAGCCCTCCGAGGTCAAAACGGTTAAGCAATACTGGTATCCCTTCCAGAAGATTGGGATCGTAAAAAATGCGAACCTGCAAGCTGCCGTAAATCTAGAAGTTAACCAGAACCATATTGCCACCATTGGTCTGCAGACAACAGCGGAATACAGCAATGCCAGGGTCCTGCTTGAAGCTGGCGACAAAACCCTATTTGAAAAGACGATCACAATTGACCCCGGCAGACCATTTCTCAAAGAGGTAACGTTGCCGGAGAATGTAGGTGAAAAGGACCTGAGAATTTACCTTTTCGACGGCAAAGAGGAATTAATTTCCTACACGCCGTATCAGCGCAAGAACCTGCCCCTACCGAAACCGGCACAGCCTCCGCCACCTCCGGCACAGATAAAGACGGATGAGGAGGCTTATCTGGCCGGTTTGAGGCTCGAGCAGTTTTACAACCCGGCGGCGCAACCTTACCCGTGGTACGAGGAAGTATTGAAAAGGGATCCGGGGGATGAAAGAGTCAACACAGAATTGGGCATTTTGTACTGGAAGCGCGGAATGTTCAAAGAGGCAGAAGAGAGGCTTAGGGCGGCGGTCGCTCGCGTTACGCATAATTACACACGCCCCAAAGACGGCGAGCCTGTCTATTATCTGGGGCTGGTGTTGAAGGCCCAGGGCAAATACGAATCAGCCTATAAAACATTTTTTGACGCAACATGGAGTTATGCGTGGAATTCGCCTGGCTATTATGCCTTGGCGGAGCTTGCTTGCATGAAGGGTAATTTTGTAAAGGCATTGGAATTTCTCGATCGCTCGATCTCAACCAACACATCGAACACCAAGGCGCTGAATCTGAAAGCCGTAGTCTTGCGGAAAATGGGGAGGTCTGCTGAAGCCGCGAAGATGGCCTCCGCGGCGCTTACAGTCGACCCCTTAGATTTATGGGCGCAAAGAGAACTAAATATGGCAAAGAATGATAAGCCCCACCAAATTTTTCTTTCGCCAGGCCTCTGGAATGATGATGTTCAACCCTACCTGGAGATGGCGGTCAGTCTTGCCAATGCAGGTTTGTGGGAAGAGGGCATTTCAGTTTTGGAGGAGTTGGTGAATGCCTACCCGGATAAGTCACGAGTTTACCCCATGGTCTATTATTGGCTTGGTTACTTGAACGAAAAGGCCGGCAGGTCGCAGGAAGCAGCGCGCTGTTATGAACTCGCGCGCCAGATGCCCGCGGACTATTGTTTCCCATTCCGAGTTGAGTCGATCGACGTGCTTAACCATGCCATGGAACACAACGCAAAGGACGCTCGCGCTCCTTACTACCTTGGGAACCTGCTTTACGACCGCCAGCCCAAGGAGGCTATCAGCGCATGGGAGAAGGCCAGGAGTCTGGATGCTGCATTTCCGATGGTGCATCGTAACCTCGCTGATGCGTACGCATGGACTGAGCAGAATTACCGCAAGGCCATTGAAAGTCTCGAGACCGCAGTTTCACTGCAGCCCCTCCCCAAGTTTTTGGCTGAGTTGGACGGACTGTACGAAAGAGGAGGAGTACCTCCTCAGAAGAGACTGGAGAATCTAGAAAAACATCAGCAAGCCGTGCTCGGACGGGATGACGCTCTCACCCGTGAGATTAGGCTTTATGTCCAGCTTGGGAAGTATGACAAGGCTCTGGACTTGCTTCGGAGTGGTCACCACTATACTGTCTGGGAGGGAGGGGGGCAGTATTCAGCTCATTCCTCATATGAAAATGCGATGCTCCTCAAGGGTCACAACTACATGAAGGCAAAGAATTACAAGGAAGCTTTAAAGCAGTATCAGGGGGCACTTGAATACCCTGAAGCCTATTCAGAGGGGAGGCCGACTGATGGCGGAAGGGCTCCTGTAATTTACTATTATATGGGGTTGGCTTATGAGGCCTTGGGCGATACCAGTATGGCCAAAACATTTTTTGAAAAATCCGCAGCTACGCCCTCCAGCATTTGGCGCCCAAGTGAATCGGCCTTTAGTAATGGTTCGGAAATCCTCTATTATAGAGCATGTGCTGCTCAGAAACTCGGGCGGCCGGCCGAAGCTGCGCGCATATTTGATAGCCTGATCAAGTCTGGGCAGGATGCTGTATTGAGTAAGGGAAGCGGCCGCCCAGATTATTTCGCGAAGTTCGGGGAGAAAGAATCCAGAGAAGTGCAAATGGCCCAGGGACACTATGTACTGGGGCTGGGATACCTTGGATCTGGTAAACGGCAGGAGGCACGAGCCGAACTGGAGCAATCCGTCAAGCTGAATGTAAACCATTTAGACGCCCAATTTCAACTATTGACTATAAGTGGTGGGGTGAACTAAGTGAGGCCATGATTTCGACCTGAAGTCGGGAAGCAATCGGCCTCGAGATTCCGTAGAGTCTCGGGGCCGACCGACTGAGGCCGGACTACGACACCAGTAGCGAGCATCTAGGGCGGCTTGGATGCTTCGAGCCGGCGCCGGAGTTTGACAGAATCATCACTTCTAAGTGTCGCGCTAGCAGTCGGCATGGCCACTTCGAAGCCGACGGGACGGCGTGTAATTGTGTCGAGGAGTAGCCGTTTGCGTGCTGCCGTCACTCAGAGATGGAACGCTAGGGAGGCCTATGTCAGATACGAGCCGTAGGAACTTTTTCGAGCATGGTGCAACGGCGCTAGTGGGCATCACCGCGGCCGGTGAGTCAGGCGTCGGCCAGACATCGGCTGCTCCTTTGCCGCTGGAAGGCCACATGTCATCAGCGGCGGTTCATGCTGGCGAAGACGGCGATTGCTCCGCGTACCCGGTTTATCAGGGGAGCAACAACCACGGGGTATATAGCCGAAATTCCAACCCGACCATCGATTCCGTCGAAGTGAAAATCGCTGAACTGGAGGGAGCGGACCAAGGGGTCGCGACTGCGTGCGGTATGGCCGCGATTTCCACCACGCTGCTCAGCCTTGTGCAGAATAAGCCAGTCAGGTCACTCAGCCGGCCCTCGTGCTTCATGCTCAAGGTCAGTTGATGTCTGCACGGTGTCCGTGCAGACATTGACAGAACACGCCCTGAACCGAAGGGGCCGAGCCTCGGCGGGGCTGGGAGGATTGCCTGAGCCGCCGGAGGAAGAGACCGCGGCAGAAGCACCCGGGCAAGCCCTGCGTCTTCCCTCAATCCAGGTTAGAGTGCAAGGTGACGAACCAGTTCAATGTGCAAGAAGCACTGCCCACGTAGAATCAATAACTTATGGGGAGGAGAGGTGGTTTGAAACCATAGTTTTTGGGGAGCCACCGCCCAAAAAGCTAACCTCAGCCCGCCGCTTTCGTTGACTCCATCGCCCGTCGCCGCTGCCTTCGTATCCCAAACATTCCACAGTATTTGCGTTCAAACCCGTTTCTCCAGTTCGAAGTAGTGCAAACCGGGGTGCGCTCTCAACCATGCTGGTTCGGAGCGTAGGCCTCTCTCAACCACTCGAATTCTCCGGTTTCTCCGTTGACGCCTCTGCTGAAGTTGACAGCCCTGTTGAGAGAGGCACCCCAGATTGGACACTTTCGAACTCCCGTGAGTATCTATTGACAGGAATCGCCGCGCGACGATTTCAAGACCACCAGACAGCGGGCAGGCCGCCAAGCGGAAGCCGTTGTGGGTGTCGGACCAGCTGGACCGGCAAACACAACGACGCGCCTGCCCGCTGGACCCGCCGCCCACCATACCGTTCCCGGTCTCCCGCCCGGAGAGGATGAATGGAGTTCCGAGACCAACAGACCCACGATGCAATTGCCGGCGTCGCCACCATACTGGCGATCGCGTACCAGCGCTTTCGGTGCGCGCGGCGCATCGAAATCCCTGCCGAAGATGCTCCTAACACCCTCAACGGAGAACTTGATAACGGGTGCCCGGAGAGCCTTCATGGTCATGAGGTTGACGCATGAAGAAACCGCTTCGAGACCAGATTAACGAGCTCGCCGCGATGAGCGGCCGCGAGCTGCAGCAACGGTACCGTGAGGCGTTTGACGCCGAGCCGGAGAGTGCGCATCGCCAGTTCTTGTTCCGCAAGATCGCCTGGCATCTTCAGGCGGAGGAGGAAGGCGGCCTGCCAGAACCAGTCCGCCAGCTTGCCCGCGAGATCGCGCGCAATGTCGCGCTCCGGAATCGCGTCGTCACCAACGCGGCGAAGCGGCGCGCCGGGCTTCCGACGGCGTCGTTCCTTTTTATCGCCGGCCCATCTTTGCGGCAGCATTGGTGGCCGCTGTCTTCGTGGGTCTGAATATTATTTTCTGGTAAGCCACAGGAGCCGTTTGAAGCCATTGTATGAAGTAATCCCGAACAGGGATGACAAGTCGGCGGCCGCGGTGAAATGAACGTCACAATGTTGCCGGATCTTACCACTGGCTATGAAGCCGCAGCCGAACAGGCGTCTGCGTTCCAAGACCAGGGCCACATCCTCCTGCGGTGTGTTGCCTCTTCCGAGGAAGTGGCGGCCTATCGGCCCGTGATCCTGGCGGCCCGGGAGAAGTTTGGGGCAGAGCAAACTCGCCTCGAGAACCGCGACACATATGGCAGAGCATTCCTAAAGGGAATGAATCTGTGGTCGAAAGACGAAGGAGTGCGAAGATTCGTCCTGGCGCGCCGATTTGCCGCACTCGCGGCCAATTTGCTCGGCGTGGAAGGCGTCCGCGTCTATCATGATCAGGCTTTGCTCAAAGAGCCGGGCGGTGGCATCACGCCCTGGCACCAGGACCAGCATTACTGGCCGCTTGACACGGACAATACCATCACGATGTGGATGCCGCTGGTGGATGTATCACCCGCAATGGGCACCATGCGGTTTGCCTCGGGATCGCATCGGGACGGCTATCTCGGCGATATGCCGATCAGCGACGACTCGGAGCAGAAATTCGAGGCATATATCCGAGGCCGCGGCTTCAGCATTGTGGCTGGAGTCGCTATGAATGCTGGTGATGCCACATTCCATTATGGCTGGACTCTGCATGGCGCACCCGCCAATCGCACGGATCATATGCGCGAAGTGATGACAGTGATTTGGTACGCCGATGGAGCCAGGGTGACCGAGCCTGACAACTCAAACCGGCAGCGCGATCTGGAAAGATGGCTGCCGAGTCTGAGGCCGGGAGATCTTGCGGCAAGTGAACTGAATCCGCTCGTTTTCCGCCGCTGAGCGGAATGCACCGTGCCGTGCATCAATCCTCAGCAGCCGGAAGCGGACACCACCCGCCTGGTTCCCGGAGGTGGTTCCGAACGCTCGGGCGTCAGATTTTCCCCGCTCGGCGCTGCAGATTCAACAACGCAGTCAGCCTCAATCACAGGTTGGGTCACAAACAGGCTGTTGAAAGGGAGAACGAAACGAAGCAGAGTGCACATCGGCCTTCCGATGTGCCGTTTCGCCAGATGAATCTGATGCAAGGTAGATACCATCCCGGTTATCGGGTTGAACCAACGTGCTACGGTGGACCGCGGCTCCGACCCCTATGCGGCCCAGACGTGGTCGGACATCCTCTCGCCGATGGACGCCGAATCAAGCTCGCCTGGATGGGCAATCGGAAGTGCGCGGCCGAACTCCCAACCAGCCCGTGGCGCGAACAGATGGAGGCACGCAGCTTCCTGGTCCTGCGGGATCGACTTGAAAAGGCCGGAATGTTGGACCAATGGAAGGACTTCCTGCGCGTTAGCGGTGCCCTCTCGGTGCTTTGCTCTCGCGAGGAAATCGAGGCCGCGTTGCGTACGCCTGGCTTTGCCGGCTTCCAGTTGTTCGACATTCAGGATCGCCCTGGACAAGGCACGGCGCTCGTGGCGATCCTCGATGCGTTCATGGATTCCAAGAACCTGAGGGTGTCTGAAAGTTGGCGCTAATTCTGCAACCGGACGGTACCGCCGTTGCGCTTCGATAAGTGCGTTTGGACGGCTGCGGAGTCGTTCGACGCCGAGGCGCTGCTTTCCAATTCCGTCCCTGACGACCTGCGGCGGCCGTCATCTGGTCGCCGCCTGAAGGCTGGGATGAAGCGCGGGTAGAAGCGATCGTGTTCCCGCGGCGGGAACCAAACATCGCCCAGCATAATCCGGCGCGCACGCGACCCGACTTCGGCGCGATCCACGAGCAGTAACGGAGCTGTAAGTCCGTGATCCTCCCAGGTTCCTCTTGTATTCTGGCCTCTCCCGTGAAATATTCGTGGTGGACAGGGAGACGTTCTTATCCCCCCCTCACGAACACTTCCGGTTGATGGAGTTCGTCCGAGCGCGACGAGATTCGCCAGTTTGTCGACCGGCACGCCGGCCGCAAAGGTCTTCTCGCCTGCCCGAACGAAGGTTGCTCGCTGTGAGCTGGTTGATTCCAGAGAGCCCCGGACCTTCGGGTTTGACAAGGAGTACCAATGGCACAAACTGGTCCTCAAAGCCCCGCTGAAGAGCAGGCGCAGCGTTCGGCAACAGAGAAGGATAGCGACTTCTCGCGTTTGCGCAACCTGCCCCTTCCGTTGAGAGAGCAGTTCGAGGCCCTGGGGTTGAATCGGGCTCTGTTCCTGTTGAATGAAAGCGAGCTGGAATTTCGGGAACGTTTCAAGCGCACTGCCAGCTACGCATTCTGCGCTGGATTGGGCAGAGGCCTCTTCCAGCGATGCTTGGGGTTCCAGCGCGGATGTCTTCAAGTCTTCGCACTGCCACTGAGCATGGAGTGCAATAGCCGGTGATGGGTCGTTCTCATAACCTCCGGTTGTGTGCTGCGCTCATCGTGGCGTTAACCGGTACGCTCGCGGCCCAGCAATACACCTTCCGCTACTACGGATCGGCCGAAGGGCTGCAGAATATGACGGTCCTGTCGCTGGCCCAGGACCGGGAAGGCTATATCTGGGCCGGAACCGAAGGCGGCTTGTACCGCTATGATGGAACCCGCTTTCGCCTGATGGGGCCGGCCGAAGGGCTGCCGTGCGGTCATGAGATTCATACGCTTTACGTGGCCTCCGATGGCGCTCTATGGACCAATGCCTGCGCGCAGATTTTCCGTTTCGACGGGCAGGCGTTCCACCCCGTACCCATCGCGAACGGCCACCTCCAAGGCGCGCAACGCATTGCCGAAGAGGACCATGGTCATGTAATCATCTCAACCACGGCTGGCCTGCAAGAAGTCATGCCGGCGGGCGGCAGTGCCTTCACCATGCTCCCGTATCACCTGACCGCCGCTCTGCAAGGCAAGCCGACGTATGGGATTCTGCGGCACGGGGAGCAACTGTGGTTCGGCTGCGATCACCATTTGTGCGTGGAACAGGGTGGGCGCGTCTCGGTTTTCGGGCCGGCGCAGGGCTTGCCGGAAGAACCCTGGGATGCGATCGGTATCACGCCCGACGGCTCCGTGTGGGCCCGCAGCCCAAGCCGGCTTTTTCGCAAGCCGCCGGGCACAGATCGGGTGATCGAGGAGAAACCGGACATCGGAACGAGCATGTTCTGGGGTGCGCTCACCATCGGCAAGGATGGATCGGTGATTGTTCCCACCGACCAGGGGCTGGCGATCCGCAGCGCCTCGGGGTGGACCGTGGTGGATCGCCGGCGGGGCTTGCAGCGCCCCATGACCAGCGCCGCGCTGGAGGATCGCGAGGGCTCGTTGTGGATTGGTCTGATCGGCGCAGGCCTGACCCGTTGTTTCGGCCGAGGCGAATGGGAATCCTGGACCGAGGCCCAGGGCCTGCCGTCGGATGTGGTCTGGAGCATCCTACGGGACCGGAAAGGGGCCTTGTGGGTGGGAACGGCCCAGGGTCTGGCACGGATGGAGGGTCAGCAGCCCTTTCGGACGTGGACCAGAAAAGACGGCTTAGGGGGTGAGAACGTCCGCTGGCTCGGCCAGACCTCCGACGGCTCCATATGGGCCGTCAGTAGACCCGGCGGATTGGCACGTCTAGAACCGGCAAAGGGAAGGATCCATCGGGTTAGCCGGCAGGATCTGGATTGCGACACGCTGGGCTCTATTTTCGTCGACCGCCTGGACCGTGTCTGGCTTGCGACCGCCTGTGGAGTCTTTCTCAACATCCGGCCGGCCGTTTCCGATCGCTTCGTCCGCATCGACCAACCCGAGTCGCTGCAGCGCAGGGCCTGGTATCTCGCCATGGATTCCGAAGGGGCGATGTGGATCACCAATCCCGACGGGCTGTGGCGTCTGGACAAGGGCGTGTGGAACCACTACGGGAAACCCGAAGGCCTCGTCAACGGCGATGCCTACGTCCCAATCCTCGCGCCGGATGGCAGCTTGTGGCTGCGCCATCGGACCGACGCCGGAGTCGAAAGGCTACAGCTTTCCGGAGATCGTATCGTGCGCGTAGACCAGATCGTGCCGGCCAACCGCGAGTCGAATGATGTGACCGCCTTGCACGGCTTTGACGCGTTCGGTAATTTCTGGCGGGGGACGGCCAACGGTGTCGCGGTCCTGAGAGCCAACGCCTGGACGCAGATGTCCACCGAAGACGGCTTGATCTCGAACGACACCGACGGGGAAGCCTTCTGGGCCGATCGGGACGGCAGCGTATGGATCGGCACGAGCGGGGGATTGGCGCACTACCGGCCTCCTAGCGGTGGCTTGAAGGGCCTACTAATTGCCGATCCTGTCATTTCGCGGATGGAGATCGACCAAAAGTCGCGGGTTGTCAGGGCCGAGTTCTCCACGCTGAGCTACAAGAACGAGCAACTGGCGCGCTTTGCCTACCGTCTGGACGGGGACCGGTGGACCGACACCACGGAGCGGGTGCTCACCTTCGCCGGGATCGCCCCAGGTGAACATCGGCTCGAAATTCAGTCGCGGGTTCGTGACGGGCCCGTCTCCGCGAAAGTGGCTGTTGCCGAGTTCCAGATCGAGCCGAAGTGGTGGGAGACATGGTGGCTGCGGACGGCCGCCATGCTGCTGGTCGCCGCCGCGGTGTGGGGCCTGGTGATGTGGAGGCAAGAGGTGCTGCGGAGCAGGAACCGCCAGTTGGAAGAGGCCGTGCGCCAACGGACGGCGGAACTTGCACGTTCTAACACGGAGCTGGTGCAGTTCGCCTATGTCGCCTCGCACGACCTCCAGGAGCCTTTGCGGATGGTCTCCAGCTACGTGCAGCTGCTGGCGCGGCGCTACGCGGGAAAACTGGATGCGGATGCCGACGAGTTCATCGCTTTCGCGGTGGACGGTGCCAAGAGAATGCAGAATCAGATCAACGACCTGCTGGCGTTCTCGAGGGTGACTACAAAGGGCCATGAGTTCAAACCGGTGGAGGTGGATGCGGCTTTGAAACTGGCGCTCGCGAACCTGAAGGTGGCAATTGAAGAGAGCCAGGCCAACGTGACGTCCGGTCCTTTACCGGTGGTGAACGCGGACTCGGCGCAACTGACGCAACTGTTTCAGAACCTGATTGGGAATGCCATCAAGTTCCGGCGCAAGGAACCGCCGCGGGTGCATGTGTCGGTGGAAAAGCGCGCGAAGGAATGGGAGTTTTCTGTCCGGGACAACGGCATCGGAATCGAGCCGCAACACTTGGAGCGCATCTTCGTGATCTTCCAGCGGCTCCACACGGCAGCGGAGTTCCCGGGCACGGGGATCGGCCTGGCGATCTGCAAGAAGATCGCGGAACGTCACGGCGGCAACCTGTGGGTGACATCGGAATCAGGTGTAGGATCGAATTTTCATTTCACGATTCCAGTTGAGGGCTCATGACGACTAAGATTATGACGACTGAAATGCACGCCAGACCCGTTGAGCTTCTGTTGGTGGAGGACAGCCCCGGCGATGTCCGCCTGACCAAGGAGGCTTTGAAAGAAGGGCGGGTGCTCAATAATTTGACTGTGGTAAACGACGGCGAAGAAGCCGTCGCGCTGCTGCGGCGGCAGGGTCAGTACGCTAACGCGACACGTCCCGACCTGATTCTGCTCGACCTGAATCTTCCCCGGAAAAGCGGACTGGAGGTTCTGGCCGAGATCAAGGTGGATCCCGACCTCAAGCAGATTCCAGTCGTTGTGTTGACCACATCGCGAGCAGAACAGGACATTCTTCGCACATATGAGCTGCACGCCAACTGCTACATCGTGAAACCGGTGGATTTAGACCAGTTCATTGGAGTGGTGCAGGCTATCAACAGTTTCTGGCTGGCTGTGGTCGTCCTTCCGCCGAAGGACTGACGATGTGCCATGTTTGAAATAGCCAACCGGCCGATGGAGAATCTCGCAGGCGCGCGGCGCGCCCGTATGGCACGCGTAGAGAGTTGATTCCTGAACGAACGGAGGACACAGTATGACCAGCGGCACGAAACCAGGCGAAGCACCGGTTCGAGTACTTCTGATTGAGGACAATCCGGGAGATGCCGGATTGGTACGGGCGATGCTCGCCGAGAGTCTGGGGGCCCGGTTCATCGTTGAATGGGTGCAGAGCTTGCAGAATGGCAGGACCCGGCTCGGGCTCGGCGAAGTCGACATTGTTCTGCTGGACCTCTCGCTTCCCGACAGTCAAGGACTGGGCGGGCTGACCGCGGTCCGATCTATCGCGCCCAACGTCCCGGTGGTCATCATGACCGGATTCGCGAACCAGGATATCGCCCAGCAGGCCGTGCGGCTTGGAGCGCAGGATTATTTGGTCAAGGGGGCGATTAACGGCGACGCGTTGGCGCGCATTTTGCACTACGCCATACTGAGGCAGCGGCATCAAACGGCTGGGCTGCGGTCCGAGTCGCAAGCCGCATTGGGTAAAGTGGTCGGGTTTCTGGGTGCCAAAGGAGGGGTGGGGACGACCTCGATCGCCTGCCACTTCGGCCTCGAGTTGAAGCAACGGACTGGCGGCCGCGTTCTGCTGGTGGACCTGGACGTCGCCGGAGGCTCCATCGGTTTCCTTATGAAAGCGGCTTCGGAACACACCCTCCAAGAGGTCGCCAACAACCTCGAGCGGCTTGACGAGCACTTCTGGAACAAGATGGTGATTACCGGCCCCGAAGGACTGGAGATTCTCCTGTCAGAGCACTCGTCGCATTTTGAAGGGCAGGCGAATCCCGAGAAAGTCCGGCCGGTTTTCGAGTTCACGCGGTCGATCTACCAGTGGATAGTCGTCGATCTTGGACGCTTGAATCCCTTTGTCGAGAGCCTGGTTCCGGATCTGAGCGATCTGTTCTTGGTCGTGACCCTGGATGTGGTAGTTCTGTACGAAGTCGAGCGGCTGGTGACGCGACTCACAGAAGCCGGCCTGGATCGCAGCCGCATGCACCTGATTGTCAATCAGACTCCGAAACGCCCTGATGTTTCGCCTGCGGAGCTTGGCAAGCGGGTCGGTCTTGGCGTCTACGCGGCTTTGCCGGAGTGCCGCTCCGAACTGTGGGAGACCTACACGATGGGGAAACTGATGAGCCCCAAGAGCAACTTCCGCCAGCAGATAGGGCAGCTAGCGGAGAAGGTAGCAGGCCTTAAACCGAAGTGACCCGACCGATGATTTGAACAAGTTTGATAGAGAGTACAACCGCGCTGGACGAATTCTTCGAGTAGTAAGGTCAGGTGCCTACGGGGCAAGAAAACGGCTGTGATTCTGACGATGCATTTGGCTTCAATGGGGCCGCAGCAGTGAAACTGCGGAAACATCAGCGACGTCTCGCCGGAAGCGCGGACCGACGGCGGGCAGCCCCCGCGTCTGCTCAGCGGCCCGGCGCGAGGGCGGCCAGAGCAGCGAGGGCCTTTTCGCCGACCGCGGCAGGCAGCGGGACGTAGCCCAACTGGCGGGCTTAGTTCTGGCCGTCGCGCGAGCTCCAGACGAAAAGCGTCCGTCGATTTCCCTATCTTGGTTATAACTCCGCGTGTCAAGCCCGTTTGCCCCCGCCTTTCTGAGGATCGGGCTTTGCGGGTCCCCGGATTCCGGATTCCCCGATTCGGCTCTTGGGTCTTGTCAGTAATGAATTACTAAGTGACTCATAAATTGTTAAAGAACCATGAATTCACAAAGCAGGAAACTCACACGCCAGGAGGACTCCGTACGATGGAAAATGACGTGTTATAGTTTCACCAACGGGACGGATCGCATGCAACCACGTATGACAATCCTCATCGTGGTCTGAGACGGGTTTGAGGAGCTTCCAAGCATGGACACGACGAACGGCCCACTGAAGCAGTTCTGCGTGAGACAGACGACGCTCGACGACATCCCGGCGGTGATCGGACTGCAGCGGCGTGCGTTTCCGGGCATGCCGCCCTGGACCGCCGAGCAACTGACGCGCCATCTCGAGGTCTTCCCCGAAGGCCAAGTGGTGGTCTCGGACAAGAGCGGCGGCATCCTGGCATCAGCCAGTTCGCTGATTATCGACTGGGACGATTATGCCGAGTCGGCGCGCTGGTCGGCAATCACCGGGCAGGGGACATTCGATACCCACAATCCGCTGGGCAAGACGCTGTATGGCGCCGACATGGGCGTGGACCCCGACGCACGCCACGAGGGCATCGGCACTCTGCTGTACAATGCGCGCAAGCAGTTGATCAGGGAGCGCGGACTGAAGCGGTTGCTCACCGGCGGCCGGATCTCCGGCTACGCCGAGGTGGCTGACGAGATGACGCCAAAGGAATACGTGGCCGACGTGGTCGCCGGCAAACGAAGGGATCCCGCGCTCACCTTTCAGCTCAAGAACGGGCTCGTGGTGCTGGATGTCGTTCCAGATTACCTGCAGGACACCGAATCCCGCGGTTTCGCTCCGAATTACGTGCAGGACACGCAATCGCGCGGTTTCGCCACATTGCTCGAATGGCTGAACCCGGAATACACATCCTCGGTCGGCCTGCAGGCGAGCCTGCAGCACGCGGCCCTGGAACAGGCCGCCGCGGAGGCCCTGCGCGGCAGTCCGCGCCCGCGCCGCGTGCGCATCGCCGCGGTGCAGTACCTGCTCCGGCCGATCAGCCGCTTTGAGGACTTCGTGAGCCAGGTTGAGTTTTTCGTTCACAGCGCCAAGGACTACCGCAGCCATTTCGTGCTGTTCCCCGAGTTGTTCACGATGCAGCTTCTGAGTTACATCATTGAGCCCGCCCCGGCGCTGGCGGTGCGCCGCCTGGCCCAACTAGCGCCGGACTACGAGGCGCTGTTTATGCGGCTGGCGCGGGAAACGGGCATCTACATCATTGCCGGGACGCACCCCGTCATCCAGAAAGGGCACGTGTTTAATGCGGCGCACCTGTTCACGCCCAACGGGCAGGTGTTCCGCCAGAAGAAAGTCCACCTGACGCCCACCGAGAGCGGTCCTTACCAGCTCAGCCGCGGGCATGGCCTGTACCTGTATCACACCGACTTCGGCAACATCGCCATCCTGATCTGTTACGACGTGGAGTTCCCAGAAGTTGCGCGGGTGATGGCCGAGGCCGGCGCCGAGATTCTGTTCGTTCCCTCGTGCACGGACGGCCGCGAGGGCTTCTGCCGGGTCCGCTACTGCGCCCAGGCGCGTGCGATTGAGAATCAGATTTACGTCGCGATGACCGGCACCGTGGGCAATCTGCCGCTGGTGCCGTACATGGCCACCAACTACGGTCAAGCGGCGATCCTGACGCCGTCGGATTACTTCTTCGCGCGGGATGGGATCGCGGCGGAGGGCAACATCAACCAGGAGCAACTGGTGGTCGCAGACGTCGATCTCGATTTGCTCGATGAACAGAGAGTCAACGGCAGCGTCATCCCGCTGCAGGACCTGATCAAGGACGCCTACGACAACGTGATCCACTACTCGGATTTCAGAAACCAGAAGCGTGCCGGGGCTGGCGCAGCGTCGTCTCAGCCGGCTGCCACTCCCGAAGCCTACACCGCCTAAACACCGGCGGACCAGCCTCCACGCCCCTTGTCGTGCATCGACGGCATACGCCGTGCCCGACGTCCCAGCGAACTGTGGCCGCCTGGACACGGCCGGTGATTCGCTTCGTTAAACCTCCGCATCGCCGTCCGTCAGCATCAGCGGGTTGAAGTCGCCAGGATCGGCTGCACGCGGGCTAGCAATTCCATGAGGAATTCATCGGGCATGTTGAGCGCGATGAAGTGGTGGCCGCCGGCGAAGCGCACGAACTCCTTGTGGGGCGCCCGGACTTGCTCGTAGTACTGCTCGGCGAGCTCGATCGGAGTCGGCTGATCCGCGGTGCCCTCGAAGAAGAAAATCGGGACCGCGAAATCGAGCCCCAGCGCGGGCAGATCGACTTGCATGGCGGGTCCGTCCAAGTGTTCTCCAAACAGATGCAGCGAGGAGCACTCGAATCCCGCGACCTGGTAATAGAAATCGGACAGCGACATGGCGGGGCTGGCCAGGTCGCTGATTGGTTCCAGGGCGTCGCCGGATTTGTTCCAATCAGCCGAGCCACAAGAAGTTGGCAGTCGGCCGGGCACGCCACTCGACAAAATTCCACTGAACATGGCGCCAACTGCTGGGTGAGCTGTCAACCACTGGAAGCAACGAATAGATAGGCGACAAGCGCCCGTCGAACCGTATATCTACGACACTGCCGCGTATCGAAACGACGGTGCCAAGATTCGAAGGACTGGCGTTGTTCTTCATATTCGCTTTTCGCCGAATTACACTTTCCCTTCCGGCGAATCGGCGGTTCCTTCCCTCGGCACGACTTCCGGCACGTCCAGGCGCGCCACGCCAATCCGGTTGTCGGCCATCCCGTAGTAGACGTCGAATCGATCGGGTGAGCCAAGATCGTCGCGCCGGTCGATGCCGGTAGGGAACACGACGTCGGCGACGGTCCCGTGACGTTCCTGCGGTAGCACCGGCGTCAACACAGGCTCCGCTGAACGATAGCGGATCACGCACGGATGCTCCTTCGACAGCACCATCACCCCCGCCGAGTAGCACAACTCGTGTTCGTCATTGTCCGGCTGCGCCTCTTCGCTCACGCCGTGGTAAACCATCAGCCAGTGGCCGCGCCGGGTCAGGATGGGCGGAGTGCCGCCGCCAATCTTGAGCCGCTCCCAGGGCGACACCGGAGTCGCCAGCCGGTGATGACAGGCGAACGCACCGAGGCGATATGGCTCACCGCCCTCCAAGGCCATCGGGGAGTAGGAAATCCAGATGCTTTCCCGGTCGAGGTCCACGTCACGAGTCGCGGGGTGGCAGGCAGTTTCCTCCGGACGAGTGCCGGGAAAAAGAGGCCGGTGGAGCATGGCCAGTTCCGGTTGCCCGGATGGATTAGGAATGGCGACGGGAAAGAGGCTGGCGTCTTTGTCATCCACGTCGCCGATTTCGATGCCCTGATACCGGCCAAAGGTCGCGAGTCCCAGGCGCTGCCAGTGGAAGAGGTCCGCTGAAAGGGCCAGGGCGATGCGTGGGCCTCGGGGCGAAAATGCAGTGTAGGTCATCATGTAGCGTTGCAGCGGTTCCACGAACGTAATACGAGGATCCTCGCAACCGCCGCCACCGTCAGGACGCCGCTCATAATCGGCTTCCGGCTCCAACGCGATGCCGAGACGTTCGACGCCTGCCGGGTCACCGGCTTCATTGAACCGCACTCGTGCAATGCCGATACGCGAGTAATTCCCTCGCGCCACCAGCCGCGGGAAAAGGTACAGCGCGCCATCAGGGCCACGAACGGCAGCCGGATTCAAGACCCCTTCGATCTCCTGGGGATTTCCCAGCTCTGGCTCCATTACCACCCCTAGACGCTTCAACTCAAATTTACTCATCAATTCCCTTCACAACGTCACGCCTGCCGATGGTCATCCAAACAAGCGATGATTGCTTCGGTAACCGGCTTGGTCTCATTCGGGCCTCGAACCGGGATACACACAACACCTGCTTCTTCGACCGGATAGTCGTTCCCGCCCACGAACAAGGCATCGCCGATATAAATCATGTCTTGCAATGAAATGCCCAAGATATCTCGCAGTTTCTTGATTCCGTAGGCTTTGTCAATGCCGGACTTTGTGACGTCGATGGATGTAGCACCACCCATTCGGATGGAGAACTCCGGAATCAACGTGTCCAGAATTGCTGTGATCTTTTTCCGTTTGATGAAATCGGCGTCCCACTTGATCTTCTCTTCCAGAGGAGCCTGCTGTCCTAATGCGGAAAATGTGATCTGACTTCCGCGATCTTCGATCACTTCTCCCCAGACCTTTTCAACCTTGAAGCCCGCCATTCCCAGCGCCTTGTTCAAAGAACCGATGATTTTTTCTTTTTCAGCCGCGGTGAAATCTTCTGAATAAAGTTTCTTCCAATCTCCTGCGTACTGGAAAAACTTTGTTCCACAAGTGGGAAGAAGAGACAAATTCGACAACCGCGCGTCACTGGACAAGTTCGAAAGAAGTTGCTTTTCAAACTGAGGCCAATCGCCTCCGGAAATCACTGCCACTTTGACGATGCCGAGAAGGTCGTGCAGCAATCCCGACATATCAGCGTCAAGCGGCGATTTACTTTCGGCAAGAGTGCCATCCAGATCGAATACGATTAACTTTTTCACAATTCTGCTGCCTCGCTACGGTTCCTCGGTCGGAACCCATTCCGGTATCGTAACTTCCTAAACGCCCACTGTACTGCGCTGCCGTAAGAAAGACGACAATAACACCGCTATAGGAGCAAAACGCCGATTCTCAACACAGCCTAGTGGCCTTGCGGTCGCCGATCGTCCACGCTTTGCCGCATGGGCCGTCCTTGGGCACCCTTGCAGTGGATGGCTCACCCAAACGTCGGCCGCCCCAGGGCAGATTCTGATTGAAGGGTCTACGCACCATGGGATGCAGGTTAAGCCGACTCATGGTTCTCACAGGACATAAGCGTCCGCCTATTCCTTCTCCATCGCGGCACTGTATTCGCCACGGCGCGCAGCCCAGTTGCACTTGGCTCGATGAGACAGAGCTTGCTGTGCCGCCACTACATTGGCATCTTTGCCTTGCCAGATCTCCATAGCCGGTTGTTGGATGGCGCGGGCAAACGAAAACGCCAACGCCCAGGGCAGTCGCGACTTGAATCTGACATTCATGGCATTCAATCGGGCCGAAGCCAGTTCGGAAGATTGGCCGCCCGACAGGAACGCAATCCCCGGAACGGCGGCGGGGACGGCTCGCAAGAGACATTTGACAGTGGCGTCGGCCACCTCATCCACCGGTTCCTGCTTGGGACACGTCAATCCCGGAAGCACCATGTTGGGCTTTAGGATCATGCCCTCCAACGTCACACCTTGGGTGTAGAGTTGGCTGAAGACCGTTCGCAAGACTTCCTCGGTAACCTCACGGCACTGATCCAGAGTATGCCCGCCGTCCATGAGCACTTCCGGCTCAACAATAGGGACCAGTCCGGCTTCCTGGCACAACGCGGCATAGCGAGCCAGCGCCTGCGCGTTGGCTTCGATGCAACCCCTGCTGGGAATGCCATCGCCCACGGCGATCACCGCCCGCCACTTGGCAAAGCGTGCGCCCATCTGAGAGTACTCAGCCAATCGGCCGCGCAATCCATCCAGACCTTCGCTGACCTTCTCTCCGGGATGACCGGCCATGTCCTTTGCGCCCGCATCCACTTTGATGCCGGGAATGATTCCCACGGTGGCGACGGCCTTGGCAAAAGGAGTACCATCCTTCTTCTGCTGGCGGATCGTCTCGTCACAGAGAATCGCAGCGCTAATAGACTCACCCAGCCCGGGCGTTGTCACAATCATCTCCCGATAGGCGCGTCGGACCTCCTCGGTCTGGGGAATCCCAAGCTTGGCAAATCGCTTGTTGCAGGTCGGAGTGCTTTCATCCATCGCCAGCAGTCCTTTGTCGCCGGCGACCATCTTTTTCGCGGTGTTTGTCATCTCTTGCTCATTCATTTGAGGTTGCTCCATTTCCAGTTTCGGATTTCCGGCATGTCTTCGCCATGTTCGTCAATGTAATGCTTGTGCTCAATGAGCTTGTCCTGCATCATCTGCTTTAGGTAGGCGCCCTTGGAGCCTAGGTGCTGTAGACGGTCAATCACGTCCTGCACCAGATGGAACCGGTCCAGATCATTTTGCACCCTCATGTCAAAGGCTGTTGTAATGGTGCCCTCTTCTATGTAGCCCCGCACGTGAAGGTTGAGATTGGTCCGCCGGTAGGTCAGCCGGTGGACCAGCCAAGGGTATCCGTGGAAACCGAAGATGATGTGCTTGTTCTTAGTAAATAGCGAATCGTAATCCGTCTCGTTCAGCCCATGCGGATGCTCGCTACTGGACTGCAGTTTCATCAGATCGACGACATTGATCACCCGGATCTTGAGATCGGGCAGATGCTCGCGAAGGATCGAAACGGCAGCCAGAATCTCCAATGTGGGCGTGTCTCCGCAGCAGGCCATTACCACGTCGGGCTCGCCGCCCTGGTCGTTGCTAGCCCATTGCCAGATGCCAATTC
>Ga0187851_10001076_pt1 | contig 26709 bp, 32 predicted proteins | sample June2016WEW_6_10_FD_132997 | JGI IMG/M metagenome (GOLD analysis project Ga0187851, IMG submission 132997) | Peatland microbial communities from SPRUCE experiment site at the Marcell Experimental Forest, Minnesota, USA - June2016WEW_6_10 | ecosystem: Environmental > Terrestrial > Soil >...
CGACCTCCCAGGCAGCCCTCGCCGATCGTTCCCAAGACCTGAACTGCGAACTGGCGGACATTCCTCTGCCGATGTCCGAGGAATATCTCAGCAAGGTGGTGGATGAACTCGCGCAAAACGCCTTCAAGTTTTCCGATCCCGGCTCATCCGTCCGCCTGTCGCTGACCGAGGCGTTCAACACCATCACCCTGGCCATCAGCGATCAGGGACGCGGATTCACCACCGAGCAAATCACCCGCGTCGGGGCTTACATGCAATTCGATCGTACCATGCAGGAGCAGCAGGGACTGGGGCTCGGCCTGGTCATCGCCAAGCGGCTGGTGGCGCTGCACGGCGGCACCCTTTCCATTGTCAGCGAGCCGAGCATGGGCGCGGTCATCTCGGCCAAATTCCCGAAGACGAAGACCGAAGTGCCGGTGTGATGGGACGATAAAACCTCAGAACGGCAGCTTTCCGTAAAGCAAAACCAGTCCGCGCCCGGCCAGTTCAGCCGCCAGAAACACCAGCGCGATTTCCACGACCGGCGCGAAATCCACCCTGCCGGCTCGCAACGGCACGCGGCGCAGGGGCGACAACAATGTTTGCGCCTCGGCGTTCACGTAAGCCCAGAACGGATGTTTGCCGAAATAAATGTAGCTGTTTAAAAGGTGCAGGACGAGCAGCGCGCTGATGAGGTATTTCCAGGCCAGATAACTGCCCAGCCCGATGGCCAGCGCCTCTTCGATGCGATGCGCCGGCGAGACGGGTTCGGGGATGACTTGCAGCCACGCCAGCAGCCAGCTGGCCAGCCACCAACACGCCGCGGTGACCGTCAGCGGCAGAAGAAATTTCACCCCGCGCCCCCAGCGATCCATCCCGCCCAGGGGCATTCGCACCAGCCGATGAAAGGGCAGGGGATCCGGCCCGGCCAGGATGGACAGGAGCAGCAGCCAGAGATAAAACACACCGAGCATCAACCCAAAGCTGAAAATCGAAAACAACAGCATTCGTAGAAACGACAACATCGGCCCGGATAAATTGCTGGAAAACGAAAGCGCGGTGATGCCCAGATCCAATTTCCCCGCCCAGTTCGACGCCGAACCGATCTGCCAGTAAATTCCTGCGCGCAGCAGCAGCAGCCCGCCCAGCGCCGCGAGCAAATGCCATCGCCGCAAACGGCTCGGTTCAGCCCGCCGAAGCGTGCCAATCAATGTTGCCGGCGTCCGCCGGCCGAGCGGGTCGAAGCGGACCGAACGCCAGTTCAGCCACAGCAACAAGCCCGCCAGGTTCAAAATGAAGTCAATCAGGGCCATGTGACGTGATGCGTGAAACGTGATACGTGATGCCTGACGGATGCGCAATGCGGAATCACGCTTTACGTTTCACATCATCTTCAACAGCGTATCTGCCATTTCCGACGGCGTGGCGGCGACGCCGATGCCGGCGGTCTTGAACGCCGTGATTTTGGCCTCCGCCGTGCCTTTGCCGCCGCTGATGATGGCGCCCGCATGACCCATGCGGCGTCCGGGCGGTGCGGTCGTGCCGGCGATGAATCCGGCCACCGGCTTCCGGCAATTCTTTTTGATCCACTCGGCGGCTTCTTCCTCGGCGCTGCCGCCAATCTCACCAATGATCAGAATGCCGTGTGTGTCCGGATCGTCGTTGAACAACTTGATCACATCGAGATGCGAGAGCCCGGGAACCGGGTCGCCGCCGATGCCGATGCAAGTGCTTTGACCCGCGCCGCGGGTGGTGAGTTGCCAGACGGCTTCATAAGTCAACGTGCCGCTGCGTGAAACGACGCCGACATGCCCCTTTTTATGGATGTAACCGGGCGCAATGCCGATGCGGCAGCCACCGTGGGAATCTTTTCCCTCGCCGGGCGTGACGATGCCGGGACAATTCGGGCCGATGAGCCGCGTCGTCGCGCGGCCTTGCATCGCACGCCTTACGCGAATCATGTCGCGCACGGGAATGCCCTCGGTGATGGCTACCACCAGTTCCAGCCCCGCGTCCGCGCCTTCCAGAATCGCGTCGGCGGCAAAGGCGGCCGGAACAAAAACGGCGGAGGCCGTCGCACCGGTTTGTTTCACCGCCCCGGCGACCGTGTCGAAAATGGGGACTTTTTTTCCGCCGTGCTCGAAGACCTGGCCGCCCTTGCCGGGGGTGACGCCGGCGACGACCTGCGTGCCGTAATCGATCGAGAGCTGTGCGTGCCGGGCGCCGAAGCTGCCGGTGATGCCCTGGACGAGGACCTTGGTGTCGGGTTTGACTAGAATAGACATGGGAAAATCAGTTCTGGCTTTGTTGCTTTTTAATTTCTTTCAGATACTTCACGGTGATTCTGTCGTGATCGCGGTTCATTGCCTCTTTGGCGCGGATCAACGCTTCGATGTCAAGAATCCGGCATTTGCCATAAGGCAATTCCACTTCGACGCTGTGTTTCAAAACTGCCTCAAAGTTGCCAACCCCCAGGACTTCAGCCAGACAATCAACGATTCCCAAGTCTGTCTTCAAATACAAATTTTTCAGGCTCGCACACTGCTCCGGCGTCAGTTCCAAAGGCAAATCCGTCCTTGAGCGATGCACCGGATGCAAATCCGCGAATGCCTTCTGGATGCGCATCAAATTCGCCTCGCTAAACCGGCAGCAAATGTCCACATCGAGTGTGACCTGGGTGACCCCATGCGCCACCGCTGCAAATCCGCCTACCAAAACGAATTCGACTTGCGACGAAATCAATCGGTGCGTCAGTTCACTAAGGTTTTGCATGGCGTTTTTTCATCGCCGAGCGCAGCGACTCGGCAAAATTCAGCGCGTCATCATTGGCCTGCATACGTTCCCATGGCGTTTTTGCCAGGCTGTCTCTCAACAACGACAAATCAATGTCACCGTCCGTTGACACACCATAAGCTGGCGAAGGTTTCTTTAAAACCATCCCCGCTTTATCGGTATTTTTCAGCATTGATTTGCTTAACGTTGCGTTTGTGGATGAAAATTGTGTTGCCGTCGGGATCAAAAATCATGGCCCTGTCGGTGACGGCGTGGCCGCAAAAGGCAATTTCGGTGATTTTCAGCATGACGATGGCTGCTTGGGGTTGAGCGCGCCGAGGTCCGGCTTTCCGGCCGCAAAACCCGGCACCCGTTTCAAAAGTTTTGACCCCGACAGTTGCAGGCGTTGCCGCAAACTCCGGCGGACAGGCCGCTGGCCGGTGACCTCGCGCACCATCTGTTCGCGCAGGGCATCGTGCCGCCGCTTAGTTTGCTCGTGTTGTTCGGCCAGTTCAATCATTTGCTTCTGCAATTCCACCAACCGACGATAAGGCGCCAGGTCGTCTCCGACCGTTGCTTCTTGCGCCTTGTCGTTCCAGTGCCGGGCCATGTGCCTTAATTCGTCAAATTGATCTTATTTCCCCACCGCCGTCACCACCTTCTGCGCCGCGTCGGCCATCGAATCGCCGGCGATGAGTTTCAAGCCGGATTCGGCCAGGGTTTTTTTGCCGGCGGCGACGTTGTTGCCTTCCAGCCGGACGACCAGCGGCAGTTTCAATCCGGTTTCCTTTACCGCGGCGACAATGCCGGTGGCGATGACATTGCAATCCATGATGCCGCCGAAAATATTCACCAGGATGCCCTTCACGTTCGGGTCCTGCAGTATGATTTTGAATGCCGCCGCGACCTGTTCCTGGGTTGCGCTACCGCCCACATCGAGAAAGTTGGCGGGCATGCCGCCGAAATGCTGGATGATGTCCATGGTGGCCATGGCGAGACCGGCGCCGTTGACGAGGCAGGCGATGTTGCCGTCGAGCTTGATGTAATTCAGGTTGAACTTGCTCGCTTCGATTTCGAGCGGCGCTTCCTCGTTCAAATCGCGCATGGCCTGAATGTCCTTGTGACGGTAAAGGCCGTTGTCATCGAGCGAAATTTTCGCGTCCAGCGCCACGACGGTTTCCTTGCCGTCGGGCAGTTCAACGACGCACAGCGGATTGATTTCCACGAGCGACGCGTCGCATTCCCACCAGGTGTTGAAAACGCCGGTGACCAGTTTGGCGGCGGCATTGAACAAATCGCCTTTGAGCCCGAGGGCGGCGGCGATTTTGCGCGCTTGAAACGGCATGATGCCCACGGCGGGATCAATCCATTCCTTGAAAATCTTTTCCGGCATTTTGGCGGCTACCTCCTCGATTTCCATGCCGCCTTCGGTGCTGGCCATGACGAGCGGCCGGCCCGTGGCGCGGTCGAGCAGCACCGCGAGATAAAATTCCCGTTTGATTTTCGCGCCGCTGGCAATGAGCAGCGTCTGCACGCGGCGGCCGCCCGGGCCGGTTTGTTTGGTGACGAGCACCTGGCCAAGCATGTTTCTGGCGTGCGACACCGCTTCGTCCACCGACGAGGCGACCTTCACGCCGCCTTGAAAACCGGTCTTGAAAGTTCCTTTGCCGCGCCCGCCGGCGTGGATTTGCGATTTGACGACCAAGCGGGCGCTGCCGCCGGCGGTGATTTTTTCCGCCGCGACGCGGACTTCGTCGGGCGATGTGGCGGGGATTTCCAGCGGGACGGCGACGCCGTATCTGGCGAGCAGCTGCTTGGCCTGGTATTCGTGGATGTTCATTTCAAAATTCGACCCGGCGCATTAAAAACGATTGCAACCGAAAATCAAACTTTTAACACCGGGGAAATGGTTGAGGGTTGAAAGTTGAGGATGCAGTGTAGTGGCCGCTGTTCGTCGAACGGCTCGAGCCGCAGGCTTGACACAACAACGCCTTTATTCTTCCCATTGTCGCGTCGTAGTGAAATGAAGAAGGATTGCCCGCGTCGAAATCCGCTCGTTGCGCTGGAATCAAAAGAAAGCAGGCGGAGGCTGGAGCTTTTTTATGACGGCCTGGCCGGCTTGACCAGCCGGAGGAGCAGGTGGTTCAGTTCTTCGATGTGCGGCGGTTTGTCAACCATGGCATCCACGAACGAAGCCATGGCCCCGCTTTCCTTCACAATCGTCTCCCGTCCGGTCATCATGATGATGGGCGTTTTAGGGGATTCGGCCTTGATCGTCCGGGCCACCTGGTAGCCATCAATATCCGGCATGCCCAAATCAGTTATGACCACTTCGTAAGGATCGCTTTTAAGCATGGCGGTGCGGAACAATTCCATCCCGTACTTTCCGCCGGAGGCAACCCGCACCCGATACTCGAAGTGGGTGAGACAATCTTTCATCATTTCCAGAATCTGCTCGTCGTCATCAATGCAAAGGATGTGCAAGGAGCGCCTCGGCGTGGTTGGAGCTTTGTTCCCACCCGTTTGACTGGCGGTTTGCGGACCATGCCGGCAATCCTCCCGCGGATTCGGCGATGCATCACGCCGCAGTTCCGAATATGACACAGTCATAATCTGTTCCTTTCATCCCCAATATTTTAAATCAGGTCGTCCACCCAACCGACCTGGCAACCCGTGCGATTATTTTAGCAGAAACGTGCCAAAACCTTAATAAATAAGGGACAGGTTGCGGGATTTGAGGGGTGAATTGCACCCATTGAGGGGTGGAACTTCGAAAGAAATAAGGCTGGACGGCCATTGCCACCCGGTATTTAACCGCTGAAAACTGACGCGGCCCGCCGCGTGAGACTGAAAGTCTTTTACGCGGATTGCATGCTCCGCAAACCCGCACGCCGGGCGCGAATGGCCAGCCGTCTGGCTTTCTTCGACCCGTATACCCAAAAAGAAAATGCTTTTCTCCGGGCGACATACGGCTTCGGACTCCAGGTTGCCACCCAATACTGCCGGGTCTCGCCGTTGCGCCGCTTCACCATCCTCTGCACACCGACAATGCTGGACGACCCCTTGCGCCTCCGCATTTCCGCCCACCAGCGTCGATGCATCCGTATCGGCGGCCCCAATTTCGTCAGCAACCTCCGGTAATGCCTTTGTGCCGCTGCCAGCGCCCGTTTCCGCCCGCCATATTTATGGTCGGTGAAAAATGCGGAATGGGTTTTGCCGTTGCGCTGCAGCCGCACAAAATACCCGTGATTGTGCTTGGCCGGCTGGTCAATCCGGCTGATGCCTGGAGTTCGCGCGGTGGTCTTCATATTTCTCTTTCTCGTCCGCCAAAATTACAGAAAAGCGGCCGAGGCATCGGATGATATGTCCTCAAGGCTTGTCGCGCCAGCTTTGTCGCGTGGCTTTCCGAGCCCGCCGCGTGAGGCAACGCCTTTTACGTGGGCTTCACATAAATGTCGTATAGCAGTTTTGCCGTGATGGCCAAAACCATCGAAATAAAAATTGGCCGGATGAATTTTGCGCCTTTCGCCACCACCATGCGCGAGCCGAGACGCGCGCCCAAAAGCTGGCCCAAACCCATCGTCAATCCCGACACGAACAAAACATTCCCGCCGAGGAGGAAGAACAGCAGTGAGCTGAGATTGCTGGAGAAATTCATGACCTTGGTGTAGCCGGTGGCTTTCACGAGATTAAAACCCAGGCCGAGCACGAAAGCCATGGCCCAGAACGTGCCCGTGCCGGGCCCGAAAAAACCATCATAAAAACCCAGCAGCAGCCCGAAGCTCACGTTGAACCACACCCGTGACAGGCGCGGACGCGCGGCGGCGGCGCCGAGGTCCGGTTCCAGGAGGAAATAAACCGCCACGACCATCAGCAGGACCGGGATTGCGTGCATCAGAAAATCCCGCGGCAGCCGCTGCACCAGCCACGTGCCCAGTGCCGCGCCGAGGAATGTGACGGCAAATCCGAGTTTGCAGTCGGACGGCGACACCGTTCCGGCGCGGGCGTAATGCCACGAGGCGCTGCCGGAGCCGAACGTGGCCTGGAGTTTGTTTGTGCCGAGGGCGAGCCTGGGGTCAATCCCCAGATTCATCAGCACCGGCAGGGTGATCAAGCCTCCGCCGCCGGCGACCGAATCCACAAACCCGGCCACAAGACCTGTCCCGAAAAGCAGCGGCGATTGCCAGGGTTGAACCATGGCGCGAAGATAATACTGGCTCGCGTCCGGCTAAAGCAGAAAGCCGGTTTTGACCACGGATGGACACGGATTGAACCGCCAAGAACGCAAAGGTGGGGACGCACCGCCGGGGCGTCCGAAACATTACACCCCCTTGTCGCGCCGACTTGTCATGAGGTGACCTTCCCATCGCAGTCCCAGAACGTGGGACGAAATTGGAAACTTTATGCCGGCACGCCGCGTGAGGCCGAAGGCCTTTTATGCGGGAAATTTGGCGCAGAAATCTTTTAACACCACGGACAGTGTTGATTTCAAAACCGCATCGGGAATCAGGAAGGGCTTTTCGGTGATGGTGATTTCGGCTTTGCCAGCCATCAACACGAAGCTCCCGGCCAGCTTCCCGACGACGTGCCCGGTAAAATCGCCCCGGATGTCGCCGTTCGGCCCAAACGCATAATTACCTTTGACCTTGGGCTGCTCCGGGTTGGGATGACAGAAGCCTCCGACCAGTTCGTTGCCATTGATCTGGACATCATGTTGTCCGGCCAGCGCTTGAAGTTCGGGGAAGGTCGGGGGTCGTCCCAGCGGATGCGTTATAATGAAAGGCATGGGGGCAAGGCTAAATGCCAAATGCTAAAAGCTAAAGTTCTTTTAAGTTTTCCAGTGGCGCCAGCTTGTCGCGCCGAATCCCACACACGGCAGCAGGAGGAAGTTCCGCATACGAGTCGAAGGTGGAAGCCTTCAGCGTTCAACCTTGGCTGTGCAAGGCAGGCATTCAACGCTCAACCCGCAACTCCGACTTGCGTCGCGAGCAGGCTTTGAACACTGTTTCATCGGAAATGCATTTAAAGACCGTCGATCAATGGATGCTCGCCTGGGTGGCCGTCACCAGCGCCTGGGCTTTTCTCCTGTTCGGGTTCGATAAGTGGCGTGCCGGACGAACCGGCCGTCGCCGCGTCGCGGAATCCTCCCTGTGCCTGGTCAGCGCACTGGGCGGCTGGCCAGGCGGATTGCTCGGCATCATCGTTTTCCGGCACAAGTCCAGCAAGCCGTCCTTCCTGTTCAAGTTTATCCTCGCCTTGGTCGTCTGGGCCGCGCTTGTCGCCGGAGCGTGGAAGCTGGCCAAAAGCTAAATGCTGAAGGCTGAAGGCTATAGTTTATGAGCCGCAGGCCCATCTCCGCGCTTGACTTGAATGGTTTTTCGGCGAGATATGGGGTCATGATTACACGAAAGAAATTTGTTATTGTCGCCGCAGTCATTCTCGCCACCGCTGCTGTCGTTGCGCTGGCGCAATCAGCCGCCAAGCCGGTCATGCATTCATCCGTGTTCAATTTCAGCAGTCTCAAGGCCGAAACGAAGCCGTCGGGCGAACGCCGGCAGGTGTTCGATTCACCCACGGCCACGCTCGACCGGTTGGAATGCCATATCACCACGCTCAATCCGGGCGAGGTACCTCACGCCGCGCATCAGCATCCGGAGGAAGAGCTGGTCTTCCTGAAGGAGGGGACGCTCGAAGTGATGCAAAACGGCCATACGAACCGGGTGGAAGCCGGCGGGGTGATTTTCTGCGCGTCGAACGAACCTCACGGCTGGCGGAACGTCGGCACAAACCGTGCCGTTTATTATATCATGAAGTGGGTTGCGCCCGGCCAGTTGAAGGCCAAACCGTAGCGCTGAAGAAAAGCTAAAGGCTGAAGGCTAAAGTTTATAAGAAGACGGAAAATTAAATTTCAGCCCTTCGTAATCTTGTTTTAGCATTTAGCATTCAGCCTTTGGCCTTTGCGTGTTTCAACCATTTCCCTTGAATCGATGGCGGAGGGCGGGCAAGTTGGCCGGCCAATGAGCAAATTGTTCGCCCGGCTGAAAAATTTCGTGCTGCCAGTCGCGCTGTGCCTGGCGTCCGGCCTGTCGCCGACGCATGCCGCCGGCTTCAACGGTCAAAGTTACATGCCGATCGCGGATTGGGCGCGCGCGAACGGCTTGCGTTGTTACTGGCTCAAGCGGGGCGACGAAATCGTGGCCACCAACCGCACGACCCGCCTGGTTTTTGACAAGGATTCGCGCATGGCCGAGTTCAACGGCGTCAACGTGGCGCTTTCCTTTCCGGTGGCCTCGGACCACGGCACGCTGCTCATCGCCCAAATCGATCTCAACTCAGCCATCCGGCCGCTGATGTACCCGTCCCGGTTTGCCGACCTCAAACGCATCACAACCATCTGCCTCGATCCCGGCCACGGCGGCAAGGATACGGGCAACCACACGTTCTGGCACAGCGAGAAGACTTACACGCTGGCACTGGCGCTGGAATTGCGCGACCAGCTCCAAAAGGCCGGATTCAATGTCATCCTGACGCGCAGCAAAGACACCTATGTCGAGTTGCCCGACCGACCGGCGCTGGCGAACCGGCTGGGCGCGGATTTGTTCGTGAGCCTGCACTTCAATGCGACGCCGACCGGGAAAGACGATGTCGAAGGGCCGCAGACGTATTGCATCACGCCCGTCGGCGCCAGTTCCACCGATGCGCAAGGCGAAGGCGCCAATTATGGCCCGACCACGGCAAATCGCGTCGAGCAAAAGAGCCTGTTGTTGGCGTATCAAATGCAGAGGTCGCTGGTGCAAAACCTGCGCGTGCCGGACCGCGGCGTGCGCCGGGCGCGTTTTGGCGTGCTGCGCGATGCCACGATGCCGGCCATCCTGATTGAGGGCGGTTACATGACTCACCCGGTTGAAAGCAAAAAGATTTACAATGCCGCGTATCGCCGACAGATGGCGCAGGCGATGGTGAAGGGCATTCTGGCCTATCAAAGATTGGTTTCCCCGCCGCCACCCGTGGTGCCAGCCACCAATCGTCCGATGGTCAATTCGAACCGGGTTTCGACTCCAAAACCCGCGCGCCGTGAAAACGTAATCACTAATGACTAAGCCCTGATGACTAAATAAATCCCAATGACAAAAGCTCAACAAACAATGCCAGCCTGCGCATTGGACATTTCGGCTTCGACATTCCTTCGTCATTAGGGTTTAGTCATTATTCATTATTCAAAATGAGCATTGTGACCAAAACCGGGGATGACGGCACGACGGCATTGATGTATGGCCGGCGGGTGCCGAAAACCCATCCGGGCGTCGAGGCGTGCGGCGCGGTGGACGAGTTGAACGCTGCGCTGGGAGTGGCGCACGCATCGGCAAAACATGATTTCGTACGCAACAACCTGCTGGTGATTCAGAAGGACCTGATCGTGTTGATGGGCGAACTGTGCGTCCAGCCGGAGGACTTGCCCCGTTACGTCAAGGACGGCTATTCGCTGGTCACGCCAACGATGACGGCAACGCTCGACGCGCTGGTGGGTGAAATTGAGGCGCAGAACGTGAGTTCCAAGGGTTGGGCGACGCCGGGCGCAACCCCGCTGGGGGCGGCTTTGGATCTGGCACGGACAATTTGCCGTCGGGCGGAACGGTGCGTATGCGTACTGAAGGAGACCAGCGAACTTAAAAACGGGGAAATTGTAATTTATCTTAACCGGTTGAGCGATTTGCTTTGGCTGTTCGCGCGTTGGGTGGAGACAAAGACGGATTCTCATGGGTAGGGCTGCGCCGCCGGGTTAAGTGGCCGTGGCTGTAGTACGGTCCTACTTGGAAATGCTACTTTATCGTTCAACCTGCCTCTAAACCGGCAAACAGGGATGTTTTATCCCTGTTACGAACCAGTTACAGCCGATAATGCCACCTTGTGAATAAGTTGGAGGTTACTCACCTTTATGTTACCCGGCGAAACACGGCAAAAACCTCGTTCCCGATGCGCCTAAACGACTTGATTCGAAGAGGTAGGGCTTCCGCCAATCGGCTGAAACCTCTGCCGTCAGCAATGGCGGGAGCTTCGCGCCCGCCGAAAATTCTCGGACAGATCGTCAGATACAGTTCGTCCACAAGACCGGCCCGGAACAAGGCGTCATTTAATCCGCCGCCGCCTTCGCAGAGCAGGCGTTTGACTCCCCATTCTCTGCGCAACCAGCAAAATGCCTCGTGGAAATTGATTTCCTGCCGGCCACAGACCTTTACTTCCTCCGCTAAAACCCGCAGTTGACGCAACTTGGCCTTTGATGCCCGTCCGGTGGTAAGGATGATGATGGGCGAGAGACGGTGTTTGAAAACTTCCGCATCTGGACTTAGCGAGCCGTTGCCGCTGACAATGACGCGCAAATTGCATTCCATCAGCCCATTTTCGAGACGCAAGCGCCGGAATCCGGCCGGACCTGGTCCAAGATTGATGGCCGCAGAATCCACAGTGCGCGCCCCGGCCATCACCGCGTCCGCCGTTGCCCGCAATTCCAGCAAGTGCCTGTGGTCGTGCGCGCTGCCGAACGACGACACTGCGCGATTTGCCGTTGCAATTTTGCCGTCCGCCGTCATCGCCATGTTCACGAAAACAAAAGGCAGTTTTGGGTTTCTGGCTTTGGATTTTGGACTCATAAAATCAACATCGCATCGCCGTAGCTGAAGAAACGATAACGTTTGCGGATCGCCTCGTCGTAGACCGCCAGGATCATGTCGCGTCCGCGCGTTTCACCCGGCGCGGCGAACGCGCTGACGAGCATCAGCAAGGTGGAGCAGGGGAGATGGAAGTTTGTCAACAGCGCGTCCACGATTTTAAATTGAAACGGGGGATAAATGAAAATGTGCGTCCGACCCTTGTAAACATTGAGTTTTCCGTCGTGCATGGCGGCAATGCTTTCCAGCACGCGCACGGTCGTTGTGCCGACGGCGAATACACGGCGACCGGCGCATTTGGCCTCGTTTACCGCTTGGACGGTCTCTTCACCCAGCTCGAATTGTTCTTCATGCATCTTGTGCGCGGCGAGCGCTTCGGCCTTCACCGGCGCAAACGTGCCGGGCCCGATGTGCAGCGTGACAAAACAGATGGTCACTCCGCGCACGCGAATTTCATCCAGTAATTTCCCGGTGAAATGCAAACCGGCGGTTGGTGCTGCAACCGAACCATCGGTCCGGGCATAAACGGTTTGATAACGTTCCTTGTCACCGGCCAATTCATCCGGATTGGCACGGGTGATGTAAGGTGGCAGCGGGACTTCGCCCAGCCGATCCAATTCGCGGCGGATGTCCGGCGTGCCGGAAAACTGCAGTCGCCGGTGCCCCTCATCGTTCACTTCCACGACGGTGGCGTTAATCCGGGCCGATTGGCGGTTGTCCTGAAGAACGATTTGCGTTCCGACGCGGGCACTTTTGCCGGGGCGCAGCATGACCCACCAGTCGTTGGCCGCATTTTCTTCAAGCAACAGAACTTCAAATTTGCCGCCGGTCCGGACATTCGCGCCGCGCAGCCGGGCTGGAATCACGCGCGAATTGTTGAGCACCAGCACGTCGCCCGCACGAAAAACCCCAAGTAAGTCACGAAAGTGACGATGTTCGATGTTCCCATCGGCACGGTTCAGAAACAGCAGCCGTGATTCATCACGCTGAGGCGCGGGATATTGCGCGATCAGTCCGGGTGGCAGGTCAAAATTGAAATCAGCGGTTCGCACGCAGCGAGTTTCAAGTGTCAGGTTTCAACTTTCAAGCCGTCATGCATAAGATTTCAACTTAAAGCCTTAACCCCCAGCTTTTTTGGTTGTGAATAACTTTTGAATAAATCGCAAAATTTGTATTGACATGGGGTGGGGTAAAGTGGATATAAATGGGTCGTTGTGGGGAGAAAAGCAGTTTGGGGTCGGGTTGGTGGATATATGAGTGCTGCGGTGAATAAAGAGCCGACTTATTATAATTCACTCTATCAGCATGGAGTGGATGAGAAGCGGCGCGTCCAAATCCCGGCCAAGTGGCGGCCGGACAAGCCCGGTACGGAACTGACCCTGATGCTTTGGCCAAAGGCGAAGGAAGGCCCCTGTTTGCGCGTATTGCCGCCGGCGGAGATGGCGAAAATGGTAAAAGCCATTGACGCGATGTCCAACGGCGACCCGAACAAGGTGGTTTTGAAACGTTTCATCGGCAGCGAATCGGTGCAGGTGAGCGTGGACAAGGCGGGCCGGATTTGCCTGCCGGAAGGCATGGCGCGCGCCGCCGGCATCAAGGACGAAGCCATGCTGGTCGGGTTGCTGGACCGCTTCGAGATTTGGAATCCGCAGAATTACGAAAAGGTCAAGGCTTCCGATGCCGTGCTGGCGCACGAAGCCTTCAAGCTGATGGAATAATTATGAATCTAGGAAGATTATTGGTCGCCGGGAAAAGCGTCATCAACGGTTGCGCGGAAATTTCGTATCGCGCCAACCGCCACGTTTATCTGCCCACATTCGGCCGGGCGCAAAATCCATTCAAGTCGCCGGAAGAGGCGGAGCCGGCAAAACCGGTGAAACCGGCAAAACCGGCCGCGGAGGTTGTCGCCGCCCCAATTAAAAAAGCGGTCACACCCGTCGCCGCCAAGACGCAAAAAATCCCGCCCTGGCCGCGCCCGGCGCGCGCGACATCCTGGGCCAGCAAATTGATTCCGATTTCGATCTGGCGCGGTCCGGCCCCGGCGGCGCCCGGCGTCCCGTGTCCGGTGCAGTCCGAACTTTCGCTGGACAGTGTGAAGGTCGTGCATAACGACCTCAGCGACGCCGACGTGGAAGTGGTGCCGATCAAATCGCGCACCGCGGACAAGACGGCCGTGCCCATGTTGCCGCCCCCGGAAAAGCCCTGGGAATATCTGGCGGAGCGGATGTTTCACGCGACGGTGGATTAACCAACGGAAAAACGATGCGCAGTGCCGGATTTCGTTCACAAAACAGTGATGGCGGCGGAGGTGCTGAACGCGCTAAAGCCGAACCCGGGCGGGCGGTACGCCGACGGGACGCTCGGTGGGGCCGGACACGCGGAGGAAATCCTGACCGCGAGTTCGCCGACTGGATGGCTGTTTGGGTGCGATCGCGATGGCATCGCGATTGAAGCCGCGAAAAGGCGGCTCGCGGAAAAATTTGCCGGACGTTTTGAGATCCGGCAGGGAAATTTTGCGGAAATGGCCGGCTGGATTCCGGCAGCGGGATGCGACGGCGTGCTGCTGGACCTGGGCGTGAGTTCGCCGCAATTGGATTTGCCCGGACGCGGATTCAGTTTCCAGCACGACGGCCCGCTGGACATGCGGATGGACACGCGGCAGACATTGACGGCGGCGGAACTGGTGAACGGCGCCGGCGCGGAAGAGCTGGCAAAGATTTTTTGGGAATTGGGCGGCGAACGTGAGTCGCGACGGTTTGCGAAGGCAATCGCTCATGACCGCGAAAGCCGGAGATTTGAGACGACGCGGCAACTGGCGGAATTGATCGAACGGCTCAGTCCGCGCCGCGGGAAAAAGGCGCATCCGGCGACGAAAATTTTTCAGGCGCTGCGGATTGCGGTCAACGACGAGATGGGCTCTTTGAAACACGGGCTGGAAGCGGCGGTGAAAATTTTGAAGCCGGGCGGGCGGCTGGCGGTCATCACGTTTCATTCGCTCGAAGACCGGGCGGTGAAGGAATTTGGCCGGGAACGGACGTGCGATTACACGTACAGCGGCGAGGTGGACGTGCCGGAATTGCGCCGTCCGCGCACCCCGGAGTTGAAATGGGTGACGCGCAAGGCAATCAAGCCCGGCGCGGTTGAGTTGAGCGATAATCCGCGCAGCCGTAGCGCGCAATTGCGGGTGCTGGAGAAAATTTAGATGGCAAAAAATCGAAAAAATCAGTCGGCGGCAATCCGGTTTGGGCCGGCGCTGAAGGCGTTGTTTTTGTGCCTGCTGATTGCCGGCTCGGCGGTGGGTTATGTCTGGCAAAAAAGCCAGATTTACCAGCTCGGCCAGCAGATCCGGCAGCGCGAGGTCCGTCTGGCGCGGTTGCAAAACGATGACCGGAAACTCAGCGACCAGCTTTCAATTCTGCGGTCGCCGACAATGCTGGACCGCCGCGTCCGCGAGTTGAATCTCGGTCTTCTGCCGGCGCAACCCATGCAGGTTTTGCGGCTGGCGGAACCGGCGTTCGCGCCGCCGGAAAGTAAAAATTCGACGCGCCAGTTCGCGGAACGACCCGCTGGCGCGATGACCCAATAACATGAAATTTTGGCCGCCGCTCGTGACGCCGTCGGGTGAGGAACCGATCGCCGCGGGCGGCTGGCCATTTTTGCGATGACCAAACGGCTGCAATTGAAACGAGTGCTGACCCTGTTGGGGCTGCTGTGCTTGGCCTTTGTCGGCCTGGGGTTCCGCCTCGTCGAGCTGCAGGTGTGGCGCCACGATGAACTGGCCGCCAAGGCGCAGCAAAACACCCAGCGCGAGTTCTGGCGCGCGCCGCGCCGCGGCGACATCCTCGACGCGCACGGCAATCTGCTCGCCACGAGCATTTTTGTGAAAACGGTGTGCGCCGACCCGGTCCTGATTGGCAACCAGCAGACCGTGGTCGCCCGCCAGCTCGCACCGCTGCTGCAAATAAGCGAAGGCGAGCTGTACCAGCGCCTGCTTCCCCGCCTGATGAAAAATCAAAAGGGTGAAACCGTCACCAACCGTTACGTCGTGCTCCAGCACAAGGTGGCGGACGAAACGTGGCAGAAAATCCAGATGACGATGACCAACCTTTCGTTTGGCGTGGACGAGAAAAAATTGTCCCGGGCCGACCGCGCCTTTTTCCACGATTTGCGCACCAGCGCGATTTTTACCGATCCGGTGGACGATCAATTGCGCGAGTATCCGAACGGCCCCCTGGCGGCGCATGTGCTCGGCTTCGTGGGAACCGAGAATGGCAGCAACCACGTTTCACAAACGGTCGGGCGCGACGGCGTGGAGCTGATTTTGAATTCGGCGTTGAGTGGCGTGGCGGGCTGGCGCGTGACGCAAACGGACCGGCAGAAGCGCGAGCTGGTCGCGTTGCGCGACGAAGACGTGCAGGCCCGCGACGGCTTGAACGTGGTGCTGACCATTGACGCGGCGGTCCAGCATATCGTGGAAACCGCCCTGGCCGACACGATGCAAAAACACACGCCCATCAGCATCACCGCTGTCGTCACCCGCCCGCGCACGGGTGAGATTCTGGCGATGGCGACACTGCCTAATTTTGACCCAAACAATCCCGGGGCTTCGCCCGCCGATGCGCGCCGCAATCGCGTCATCAGCGACCTGATGGAGCCCGGTTCGACGTTCAAAATCGTCGTCGTGTCCGGAGCGTTGAACGAAGGGGTTGTGCGTTTGACGGACACGTTTGATTGCGATCAGGGGCACTTTGCCTTCGCCGGCCGCGTTTTGCACGACCACGAAGCTTATGGCGTGCTGACAACCGAAAGCATCATCACCAAATCGTCAAACATCGGCGCGGCGAAGATTGGCATCCGCCTGGGTGAGGACCGGCTTTACGATTATGCGCGGGATTTCGGTTTTGGCCAGCGCACGGGCATTTCCCTGCCGGGTGAAGCGAAGGGAATCTTGTATCCGGTGAAGAATTGGACCAAGGTTTCCATCGCGCAAATTCCCATGGGACAGGGGATCGCGGTGACGCGATTGCAAATGGCCATGGCCATGAGCGCGCTGGCAAACGACGGCTGGCTCATGCGGCCGATGCTGGTGAATCGGCTCGAGGACCGTAATGGGAACGTGGTGCAGCAATATGCGCCGCAGCGCGTGCGGCAGGTCGTCAGCGAATCCGCGGATAAATTGATGGTGGAGGCGCTCAAGACCGTCGTGACGCCGGAAGGCACGGCACCCGGCGCGGCGATGAAGGATTACACCGACGCGGGCAAGACCGGCACGGCGCAAAAAGTCGAGAATGGCACCTACGCCGAACATAAATTCTATTCCTCGTTCGTTGGATTTTTCCCGGCCGACAATCCGGAACTTTGCATCTCGGTCGTGATGGACGAGCCAAAGGAAGGTTATTATGGCGGCCAGGTTTGCGGGCCGGTCTTCAAGGAAATCGCCGAACGTTGCGCCAGTTATTTGAACATTGCGTCGGACAAAAATTTACAGCCGGGAGCAACGTCGCCGCCGCTCGTGGCGGCCGGCGGCTTGCGAGCCCCGGCGGGGAACCAGAATCCGTGAACCGACGGTGAATCATTTGCAGTGGAAACACGCTCTTTGAAATTTGTCGCCGGGGCCTGCGCCGCCGAACTCAGGCGCGGGTCGGCGGAAACGCCCGTTCAACGCGCCGTCATTGATTCGCGGCAGGCGAAGCCGGGCGACCTGTTCTTCGCCATCAAGGGCGAGCGCTTTGACGGCCACGATTTCTTGAACGAGGTCGCGGCCAAAGGCGTGGCCGCCGTGGTGATCGAACAGTCCCGAGTCCAAAGTCCAAAGTCCAAAGTTTCTTCCGGCTCGGCGAAGGCGACATTGGACATTGGACGTTGGACCTTGGACCATCCAACCTGCGCGGTGCTCGTCGTGGATGACGCGCGCGTGGCGCTCGGGAAATTCGCCGCGGCGTACCGCCGGGAATTTGATCTGCCGGTGATTGCCGTCGGCGGCTCCAACGGGAAGACGACGACGAAGGAATTGATCGCATCGGTCCTGCGGCAGAAACTGGCAACGGTCTGGAGCGAGGCGAGCTTCAACAATGACATCGGCGTGCCGCTGACGTTGTTGCGCCTGGGAAAGTCGCACCAGGCAGCGGTGCTCGAAGCCGGCACGAACCATCCGGGCGAACTCGCGCCGCTGGTGAAGATGATCCGGCCGAAATACGGCGTGTTGACCAACATCGGCCGCGAGCATCTGGAATTTTTTGGCGACCTGGCGGGCGTGGCGCAGGAGGAAGGCTGGCTCGCGGAATTGCTGCCGGCGGACGGCAGGCTCTTTGTCAACGGCGACGGCGAATGGACGGAGCCGGTCATCCGGCGCACGCGCGCGACGGTCGTGCGCGTCGGGCTCGGTGAAAAAAACGACTGGCGCGCGAAGGGCATCCGCCTGGACAAGAATGGCGTGACCTTTCGGGTGGAAGCGCCCAAGGCTGAATACAGCGGCGAGTACCGGATCAATTTATTGGGGCGGCATCAGGTGACGAACGCTTTGTTTGCGGCTGCGGTCAGTGAGGAACTGGGCCTGGGCCGTCCCGCGGTGCGGGACGGCCTGGCCGAATGCCAGGCGGCGGAGATGCGCATGCAATTTTGGGAAGCGGGCGGCGTGCGGGTGCTTGACGACGCCTACAACGCGAACGCGGATTCGACGCTCGCGGCGCTGGAAACGCTTTGCGATCTTCCGCTGCAGGGCCGGCGCGTGGCGGTCCTGGGCGACATGAACGAGCTGGGCGCGCACAGCGAGGCGGCGCATGCGGAGGTCGGGCGCCGCGCGGCGGAACTTGGCATCGGGCAGATGTTTGTCATCGGCAAGATGGCGCCGGTCACAGCGCAAGCGGCGCGCGCGGCGGGGTTGAACCGGGTGATGGAGTTTGCGGACGTGGAGGCGGCGATGAAGGCGGTGAAGGATTTTTTGAAGGCAGGCGATGTGGTTTTGTTGAAGGCGTCGCGGGCGTCGCGTTTGGAACGCATCGCCGGCGCGCTGAAGTCGGAAAAGTCGTGAGCCGGAATCATGTTTTATTATTTGAGCCAGCTGATGCTTGATTGGTCGAGGGGAACGCCCTGGGCGGGCCGCCTCTCGGCGTTGCGGCTGTTTCATTACATCACCGTGCGGAGCGCGGGCGCGGCGGTCACGGCATTGCTGCTGAGCTGGTGGCTCGGCCCGCGAATCATTCACTGGCTGAAACAGTTGAAATTCGGACAGGACTACGCCGACAAGGCCGAGGAGGCCGGGGGTTTGGCCGCGCGGGTCTTGAGCAAGAAGGGAACGCCGACGATGGGCGGCATTTTGATCGTGGCGGTGTTGTTTTTTTCCACCGTGCTGTGGACGCAGCTGGACAACAAGCTCGTGCTGCTGACGCTGCTCTCGGTGCTGGTGCTCTCGGGGCTGGGATTTTACGACGATTACGCAAAAATCATCCAGCAAGCCGGCGGCGGCACTCCCCCGCGCGTCAAGCTGGTGGCGCAATTCGCGCTGGCAACCTTTATTGGCATCTATTTGTTGATGACACCCTCGACGAACAAACTGGTCACGGAGGTCATGGTTCCGTTTTGCAAACATCCGGTGGCAACCGGCGCGGGCGCGATTGGTTTGCTGGTGGTGGTGCTGGCGATTGTCGGCAGCTCGAATGCGGTGAATTTGACGGACGGCCTCGACGGCCTGGCGATCGGCTGCACGTTGATTGTGGCCTTTGTGTTTCTCGTGTTCACGTACGTGACCGGCAACGCCCGGACGGCGCTCTATTTGCAAATTCCTTATGTGGCCGGCGCGGGCGAGTTGACGGTGTTCTGCGCCGCTTTGATCGGCGCGGGCCTTGGTTTCTTGTGGTTCAACTGCCATCCGGCGCAGGTGTTCATGGGCGACACCGGGTCGCTCGCGCTCGGCGGCGCGTTTGGCATCATCGCGGTGCTGATCCATCAGCCGTTTGTGCTGGTGATTGCGGGCGGCGTGTTCGTGCTGGAAGCCGTCTCGGTGATTTTGCAGACCGGCTGGTTTCGCTTCACGCGGAAGCTTTATGGCACCGGCCGGCGGATTTTCTTGATGGCGCCGCTGCATCATCATTTCGAAAAAAAGGGCTGGTACGAGTCGCAGGTGGTGATGCGATTTTACATTTTGTGCGTGCTGTTTGCGGTCGTCGCCCTGGCGACGCTGAAATTGAGATGAAAATGACACTGCCATTGAAGAATAATGAAGTTTTAAGCGGTCGCTTTGCTCCTTGCACAAGCGGCCTCCGCCTGTTAATAACTTTGGCGCAAGCGGCCAGACGCGCAACGACCGGCGGAGTGTTCGTTTCATCAGCCGGTTTGAAATTTTGCGACGCCTTCAGCCCGTCGCCCATGAACAAAATAAATTTAACGCGCCGTGAAATTTGCCGAGGGAGAATTTCGCTGCGAAAGAAATCAACCCACCTCGAAGAAAGGACGCAATCAGCGCCAAATCAATGAATAATCCGAATCCGTTCGTACCTAAAGGCTCCCTGTTGGAGGAACAAAGCAAACGCCGTTCACACCTCAAACTCGCCGTCTTATGCGCGGTTGCGATCGGCGGCATCGGCCTCATGGGCATGCTCATTCAGGGCTGCAAACGCGAACAGGTCAGCGAAGAAAATCAGAACCCGCCGCCGGCTGACACCAACACGGTGGCCGTGGATACGAATCCGCCGCCGATGGTTGCCTCCAATCCGCCCGTGGCCCCGCCGCCGGTCGTGGTGCAGCCGCCCCCGGCGCCGGCCGGGACCGAATACGTCGTTGTGCATGGCGATACGCTCGGAAAAATTGCGAAGCGGAACGGCGTGACGCTCAGTGCTCTTAAAGCGGCCAACCCCGGCGTGGAGCCGACCAAGCTGAAAGTCGGACAGAAACTGACCATTCCGGCCGGGGGCACCACCCCGGCAGCAGCCGGCGCTTCCGCCGGGTCTGATACCGGCATGGGTGGAGAAACCTATACGGTGAAATCCGGCGATTCGCTGACGAAGATTGCGAAGGCGCACGGCACCACCGTGAAGGCGCTCCGGGCCGAAAACAACCTGACCACGGACCACATCAAGGTCGGGCAGAAGCTGAAGATTCCGGCCAAGGCAGAAGCTGCGGCTCCGGCGCCCGCGCCCGCGCCCGTGGAGGCCACGCCGCCGCCGGCATCCGCGCCCGCGCCCGCCGGCACGCCTGCCGGTCAATAAACGTTGGATTGATAGCGGCTGTTCCCGCCATTGCGGGATTTGAGGCTTTGAAATGAAAGTCGCCGTCACAACCTTGGCGTTTTGTGTTGCCGCCCTGCTGGCGCTGGGGCTGGTGATGCTCTACAGCTCGAGTGTGACGCAGGTCGGCGGGCACTACCTGATGATGCAGCTCATCTGGTGCGCGTTCGGCTTTATCCTCTGTGTGGCGGCGACCGCCCTCGATTATCAATGGCTCAAAAAGTTTGCCTGGCCGGTTTTTCTCCTGTCGGTGCTTTTGCTCGTGCTGGTGCTCGTCCCGCACATCGGCCGGAAAATCAATGGCGCGCGCCGCTGGTTCGATTTCCACCACGGCGTGCGCTTTCAACCCTCCGAGCTCGGGAAAATCGCGCTGATCATCATGCTCGCGTGGTATGGCGACCGTTATCAGCGGCAGATGCAGACCTGGAAACGCGGCATCCTTTTCCCCGGCGCGCTTATTGCGCTGATGCTCGGCCTGGTCTTCGTCGAACCGGACCGCGGCACCACCATCCTGCTCGCCGCCGTCAGCGGCACCATGCTGCTCATCGCCGGTGTCCGCTGGAAATATATTGTTCCGCCCGTTTTGCTCGGCCTCGCCGGACTGGCGGTTTCCATTCTGCACGACCCGATGCGCCTGCGCCGCATTTTCAGCTGGTGGGACATGGAACAGCACCGGGAAGGCGTCGGTTATCAGGCATATCAGGCCATGATTGCGCTCGGCTCCGGCGGCTGGATGGGACTTGGCCTGGGCAACGGACGGCAAAAGCTGGGGTTCGTTCCGGAAGACCACACCGATTTTATTTTCTCCATCATCGGCGAGGAACTCGGTTTGATCGCGACGCTGCTCGTCGTGCTGGCGTTCGTCATCATCGCCGTTTGCGGGATTTACATTGCACTCCGCGCGCGCGAGCCGTTTGGCAGCCTGCTGGCGGCCGGGGTCACGTTTTTAATCAGTCTTCAGGCCGCCATCAACATCGGCGTTGTCACCAGCGCGTTGCCGAACAAGGGCCTGCCCCTGCCGTTCATCAGCTACGGCGGCTCGAATCTGCTGGCCATGCTCACCTGCGTGGGGCTGTTGTTCAGCATCGCCCGGCATGCGCCCGCGCGGGAAAAGGTCCGGGCGACTGCTCCGGTCATTGACGAGAATCCTTTTGCCGCCAAAGCCACCACATGACTGCGCCCGGTGCCAATCCGCCCTTCGTCGCCATCGCCTGCGGCGGCACGGGCGGGCATCTGTTTCCGGGTCTGGCGGTGGCGGAGCAACTTAAGAAACGCGGCTGCGCCGTGGCCCTGCTGGTTTCGCCCAAGGAAGTGGACCAGGAAGCCGTGAAATCCGCGCGCGACGTGGAAATCGTTACGCTGCCCGCCGTGGCCCTGCAAAACCGCAACTACCTTTCCTTCGCGCGCAGCTTCTGGCAGTCGTGGCGCGCTTCGCGAAAATTATTCCAATCGCGTCCGCCTCATGCCGTGCTCGCCATGGGCGGATTCACCAGCGCGCCGCCCATCCTCGCCGCCCGGAAATCCGGCGCTCTTACGTTTTTGCACGAATCCAACACCATCCCCGGCCGCGCCAACCGCTTTCTGGCCCGGTTTGTGGACGAGGCGTTCGTTGGTTTTCCTGACGCCGCCGGCCGTCTGCGCGCCCGCGAGGTTACGCCGACCGGTACGCCCGTCCGCCCGCAATTTCAGCCGGGCTACCCGGGACCGTGCCGCGCGGCTTTCGGGCTGGAACCGGATCGCCCCACCGTTCTGGTGATGGGCGGCAGCCAGGGCGCCAGCGGCATCAACGAGATGATCCTGTCCGCGCTGACGCTGCTCGACGGGCGCGACTGGCAATGGCTGCACCTTGCCGGCGCGAAAGATTTTGAAATCGTGCAATCCGCCTATGACCGGCGCAGCCTCGATGCCGTCGTAAAACCGTTTGTTGCGAAGATGGACCTGGCGCTCGGCGCGGCGACCGTGGCCGTGAGCCGCGCCGGCGCATCGTCGCTGGCGGAAATTGCCGCCATGCGCCTGCCATCGTTGCTCGTGCCGTTTCCGGCCGCGGCGGACAATCATCAATTTCACAATGCGCGCGCGTTTGAAGCCGCCGGCGCGGCGCGATTGCTCGAGCAAAAAAATGCGACGCCGGAAAAGCTGGTGGCCTTGCTGTGCGAGCTGGTGGAAGGCCAGGCCGCCCGCGCCAAAATTCAGGCCGCGCTGGCGCAATGGCACGCGCCCCGGGCGGCGGAGCAAATCGCGGAAATCATGCTGGCTGCCATTGCGCGGCAACAAGAGCAGGCAGTGGCGCCGGTATCAAAATGTTCCTGTGGTTGCGCCGACAGATCCACGAAGCAGGCGGTGTCATTGGGAGCATGACCCCGACTGATTCCAATTCAAATGACCGATGAAAACCGCGGCGCAAATTGCCGGCGAACTGGCCGGACGCGTTTCACTGGCGACCGATATCTGCCGGGACGAACCGCTGGCAAAGCACACCACCCTGCGCATTGGCGGACCGGCGGACGTGTACGTCGAGCCGGCATCGGAAACCGACCTGGTTGCGGTGGTGAAGTTTTGCCGGGAACGCAGCCTGCTGTTGGTCGTGATTGGCCGCGGCTCGAACCTGCTCGTGCGCGACGGCGGAGTTCGCGGCGTGGTGATTTGTCTGGCGCACGCGTTTTTCAGCCGCATTGTCGTGTCCGGCGAACGTCTGCGCTGTGGCGCCGGAGCGAAATTGAAAAATGTTGCGGTCGAGGCCAAACGCAACGGTCTCAGCGGCGTGGAATTTCTCGAAGGCATTCCCGGCACCGTCGGCGGCGCGCTGCGCATGAACGCGGGTGCGATGGGCGGCGCGACGTTCGATGTTGTCGAGTCGGTGCGGCTTATGGACCACACCGGAAAAATCCAGGAACGCAGCCGCGCCGGGGTGCCGGTGGAATATCGAAGCTGTCCGCTGCTGAAGGACCACATCGCGCTGGGCGCGGTGTTCAAATGCCGGCCCGCGCCGCGCGAGGAAATCGAGCAACGCATGAAGGCGTTCAGTGAAAAACGGTGGGCCTCGCAGCCCACCGCGCCAAGCGCCGGCTGCCTGTTCAAAAACCCCGATGCAATCCCGGCGGGCAGATTGATCGACGAGCTGGGGCTGAAAGGCACGCGGGTCGGCGGGGCGGTGGTTTCCGCCGAGCACGGCAATTTCATCGTAAACGACGGCGAGGCGACGGCGCGGGACGTCCTGGAATTGATTGCGATTTTGCAGCAACGAGCGAAAGCCGGACGCGGCATCGTGCTGCAGACGGAGATTGAAATCGTCGGCGCGGATTGAGCGAAGTTTTGTTGACAACCAAAATGGTTGCGTTATGGTTGCGGCATGATCACGATCACCATCAAGGGCATTTCGAAGGAGGCGCACCGCGAATTGAAGCGGCGCGCGGTGACGCACGGGCGCAGTTTGAACACCGAGGCGATTGCCGTGCTGGAATCCAGCGTCCGCAGCACGCCGGCTGATTCCAGCGCGGTCATCCAGCGGGCGCGGGAGTTCCGCAACTCTCTGAAGTTCCGGGTGACGGCGGCGGACTTGAAGCGGTTCAAGGAAAAGGGCCGTGCGTGATTGTCGTGGACAACAGCGTGCTGGTCTATTTCTGGCTGCCGAGCGCGTTCGCGGAATGGGCGGAGGCGGCCAAAGCGCAGGACGGCGTTTGGGCGGCTCCGGTTTTGTGGCGGGCGGAATTCAGGAACGTGCTGGCGGAATATTTGCGGAGAAAGCTTTTGACCGAGGCAGAAGCCAACGCCGCCTTTTTGAATGCACAGAAAGATTTGGGTGCGCAGGAATTCACGGTGCCGACGGAGCGCATCCTCAAGCTGGTGCTCGCTTCGGATTGCACCGCCTACGACTGCGAATATGTGGCGCTGGCGCAGGATTTGGGCGTACCGCTGGTGACGGCGGACAGGCAGATTTTGCGCGAGTTTCCAAAATCCGCCGTGGCGCTGGAAAAATTTGCGAGGAAACGGAAGTGAGCAGGAAATTGAACATTACGGTGATGCTGGGCGGTCCGAGCGCCGAGCGCGAAGTGTCGCTGCGCTCCGGCGCGGCGGTGGCGAAGGCGCTGCGGTCGCTCGGCCACGACGTGACGGAAGTTGATCCGAAAGACGGCCAATTCGATTTGCCGCGAAAGACCGATGTGGTTTTTCTCGCGTTGCACGGAACTTACGGCGAGGACGGCACGGTGCAGCGGCGGTTGGACAAACTCGGCGCGCTTTACACCGGCTGCGACGCCGAATCGAGCCGCATCGCTTTTGACAAGGTGCTGACAAAAAAACGGTGCGTTGAAACCAAGGTTCCGACGGCAAAATATCTGGTTGTGAATTCCAAAACCGTCCCGTGGCCGAAGAGCTGGCAACCGCCGCTGGTGGTGAAACCGGTGCGGCAGGGGTCAAGCGTCGGGTTGCAATTCGTCGAGCAGGTCGGGAACTGGCAGCCGGCGCTGGCCGAAGCCCTGAAACATGATTCCGAGGTTTTGGTTGAGGAAAAAATTGCTGGCCGCGAAGCCACGGTCGGCATCCTGGGCGGCGAGCCGCTCCCGATTGTGGAAGTCCGGCCCAAAACCGGCGGTTACGATTACAAAAACAAATACACGGCCGGCCGCACGGAATATTTTTGTCCGGCGGAATTTGATGCGGCGACGGCGAAACGGATTCAAGATGCGGCGCTGGGCGCGTTCCGGGCGGTGGGCGGACGCGACTATGCGCGGGTGGATGTAATGGTGCGTCCGGGCGGTGAGCCGGTGGTGTTGGAAGTGAACACGCTGCCGGGGATGACGGAGACGAGTTTGCTGCCCAAGGCGGCGGCGGCGGCGGGGCTGGATTACGCGCAGCTCTGCCAGCGGATGGTGGACCTGGCGTTGAAACGTAGCGGTCGGGAACATTGAACGCTGAACATCGAACATCGAACGTCGAACGCGAAGGTCGCAGACGAGCGGGTTGTTTGAAGTTGAATGTTGGATGTTCGGTGTTCCACGAAACTGAAATTTAAAATGTGGTTTAGGCGCGAACAAAAAAACCGGCGGTTGCACCGCTTTCATGTCCTGGACGTGAAACTGCGGTCCGACCAGGTGCGCGCGACGCGCACGCGGCTGGCGGCGCTGTCGGCGGGCATCCTGTTCGGCACGGTGTTCGGTCTTTATCTGCTCTGGCGCACGGGCGAGTGGGCGCTGGACAAGTTCGTTTACGAAAACTCCGAGTTTGCGGTTCAACATGTTGAAGTGAAAACCGACGGCGTGATTGCCCCGGACCAGTTGCGCCGCTGGTCGGGCGTGAAGCTCGGCGACAATCTGATTGCGCTCGATTTGACGGCGGTGAAGCGGAATCTGGAACTCGTTTCCACCATCGGTTCCGTCTCCATCGAGCGCGTTCTGCCGCGCACGTTGAAAATCAACGTGACCGAGCGGGATCCGGTGGCGCAGGTGAACGTCCCCCGCGCCGGCGCGGGCGGCGGCATCGCCGTGGCGGTGTTTCAACTCGATGCGGACGGTTATGTCATGCTGCCGCTGGACCCGCGTTTGTGCGTGGTTCCGCTGGCTCAGGTGAGCGACCAGTTGCCGGTGATTGCCGGGCTGAACGTGTATCAATTGCAGCCGGGGCATCGCGTCGAATCGCCGCAGGTCCAGGCGGCGCTGGAATTGATCGGCGCGTTCAGCCGTTCCCCGATGGCCGGGCTGGTGGATTTGCGGCGCATAGACGTGTCCCTGCCGGGAGCCGTGGTCGCAACGACGGGACAGGGTGGTGAAATTACTTTCGGTTTGGACAATTTGGAGCAACAATTGCGGCGTTGGCGCGAAATATACGATTTGGGACAGCGCATGAACAAAGCGGTGGCGTCGCTCAATCTGGCGGTTTCCAACAACGTGCCCGTCCGTTGGATGGAAGCGGTCGCAATGCCGTCCGCAGCGTCCAGAACAGTCAACCCCGCAACTGCCCGGAGGTAAAAAATGTTTGATGATTCATCCATTATCGTCGGTTTGGAAATCGGCACGTCCAAGGTCTGCGCCGTCGTCGGCGAGCGAAGCGCCGACGGCTCGTTGAATGTCATCGGC
>Ga0187851_10001077_pt1 | contig 26702 bp, 24 predicted proteins | sample June2016WEW_6_10_FD_132997 | JGI IMG/M metagenome (GOLD analysis project Ga0187851, IMG submission 132997) | Peatland microbial communities from SPRUCE experiment site at the Marcell Experimental Forest, Minnesota, USA - June2016WEW_6_10 | ecosystem: Environmental > Terrestrial > Soil >...
ACTGGTTTTTTATCTTCTAGTACTAGAAGACCAGATATATCTGCTCTGATCATTAGATTAGCGGCGTTTTTTATATCATCATCAATTGATATTGTCATGATATTTTTAGACATTATCTCTGCTATATGTGGGGTAATACCCTCTTTATTAGGCTTTATATTACCTAGAACTCCAATGAGATCTGTGTAGGATATTACACCTTGAGTTTTTCCATTATTATCCATTACAAATAATCTGCGTATTCCTTCTTTGTACATCTTTTGAAAGGCTTCTAATGGAGTTGTGTTTGAGTTGATGGTTATAATGCTTGGATTCATGGCTTCTTTAATTTTCATACTAATCATCTCCATCATAATAAATTATATAATAGAATGTGATTTTTTTTTATTTTAAAAATTAGAATTATATATAAATATAAGGACTTTTAATTTTATTAATATATTCTTTATTATTTTAAATGATTAAATATGTTAGATAAGCTATAAATACTAAAAATATAATAAAATAGTATTATAATAATAAAATATCTATTTTATATACTACAAAATATTAACCATATTGTTCACGTTCAACAATATTGTGTTCTGATAACAAACTTTATATATTCGAAATTTGTATTATCATAATAATAAAAAGTGAAGGAGAGAATAAAATATGATGAGAATAAGTATGTCACTACCCAAAAAGCTCTTACACGAATTCGACGAAGTGCTTAAAGATCGAGGATACCAATCACGATCAAAAGGAATACGTGACGCTCTTAAAGATTACATAGTACGTTATCAGTGGATGAATGAGATGGAAGGCGACCGCATAGGAATCCTCGCCGTAATATACGACCATCATTACACTGGTGTTATGGAGGATCTCACCGACATTCAGCATGACTATCGAGAATATATAAATGCAGTTATGCACGTCCATATGACTGATAAGTATTGTTTAGAAGTAGTAGTAGTTAAAGGAGACGTTAAATACATCCGCGAGCTTACAGAGAAAATAATGAGACTCAAAGGTGTCGAACACGTTAAACTAACCAGCACCGCCAGCGGGGAAAAATTAAGTAAATTATAAGAAAACTAATTAATTTATATAATGATAGGACAACGTAATACAAAAATTTTTTTTTTAATGAATTTATAAAACTCAAAAATAAGGGTTAATAATAGAAATGTCCTATCATTATAATCTTACTTCAGATTACGAGAGATTAGCTGGATTTTATGAATCCATAACAAAAAAATCTGAAGGTATTGTATTTGATATAGGAACCGGTTCAGGCATACTCAGCACTTGGGCTGCTCCTTACGCTAATTTTATTTATGCTGTGGAGAAGGATTCTATTGTAGCTGAAAAAACAAGATCCTACCTAAATGGTTTTAAAAATATTTCTTTTATAGAAGGCGACGCTCGTGAAATACGATTCCCCGAGAAAGCTGATCTAATTATATGTGAAATGTTAGACACTGCCCTTATAGATGAAGAACAGGTTCCAGTAATTAATTCTGTTCTAAAGTACCTCAAAAGAAATGGAACTGTCATTCCTCAAGGAGTAATTAACATTGCTGAACCAGTTCATATGGAAGCAGAACATTTATATTATGAAGAAACCGAAAATCCTAGCCATCATACCCTGGGTCCATTAATAGTATATAGTAAATATGATTTCAAGAAACCTATAAATCCTGAGGTAGATTTTGATTTGCAGTTTAAAATATGTAGAGATGGGAGTCTAAATGGTGTAAAAATCACCACTTTCACACTTATTACATCTAATATAATTTGTGGACCAACTCCTATGTTAAATCCACCTTTATTGATTCCAATAGAGGAATTAAGAGTTAAAAAGCATGATACTATAACGATTAATTTAAATTATATTATGGGCGGTGGATTAAATACAATTAGAACAGAAATTAAAGAAATTTCTTAAAAACAGTGATAAATTAGTCATTTTAGGTATCGGGAATGAGTTAAGAGGGGATGATTTCATAGGATCGCTATTAGCTAGGAGATTTAGTAAATTATTCAAGGATAGTAATAATATAATGGTTTTTGATGGGGGAACTGTCCCTGAAAACTATACTGGCGCTATTAAAAAGGAAAATCCAACTGAAATCATTTTAATTGACGCTGCTAATATGGAAAAAGAAGCGGGATACATTAAAATTATAGATCGAACTGAAATTGCCAGTTATCATTTATCAACACATGCCATGCCTCTCTCATTTTTAGTGAAGTATCTTGAACATTCAACTAAAGCAAAGATTATTCTTATTGGAATCCAACCTAAAGAATTAGAATTAGTGGGTAATATATCAATAGAGATTAAAAAAAGTATGGAATATTTAGTAGATATATTCTTGAAGATTCTAAATAAATGATCTTAGTGACCTAATTATAAACCTTTAAAGATTAATAAAATGTGATCCCGCTTTATATTAAATGAAAATTTCAAATAAAAATTTCATTGTTCTGTAAAAAATTGGTTTATTTCAAAAATATTATACCTTAGATTTAAAAAAAAACCAGATATGATTTTAAAAATAATATAAAAAATTTATTTGTTTATATTAATTTATTAAAAAAAAATAAAATTAAAATTTGCCATTATTTTAATTAATTTAATATTATAATTTGAATATAAATTTTAGAAAAATAAAATAATAATATTTAACTTCATTTATTTCAATCAAAAAAAAGTTGAGTTGTTATATTTCTATGAAAATCTTATTTATCGGGGCAAGACTCTTTGATGAAGTGGCATTATATGCCAAATCCCGAGGAGTTACAACTATTTTATCAGAATCTGACCCTAAATCTCCAAATCTAAAGTTAGCTGATAAATATCATATTGTTCCTAGGGGAATGGATCATCCCATGAATATAGCATTATCTGAAGATGTTGATGCAGTAGTACCCCTTATTGGTATTGATAAACCACTAATCGAAATAGCTAAAATGAAAGAGAAGCTTGAGAAAGAATATAATTTACCAGTTATTGCTTCAGGAATAAATGCTACAGAAATTTCTGTAAATAAATTAAAAACAAAGAATTTTTTAATAAATAATAATATAAAAACCCCAAAATCCACTGAAATTTCTAAAAAACAGTATAAAATCTCCAAATATGAATTAAGATTTCCAACAGTTCTAAAACAGGCTGAAGGTCAAGGTGGTGTTGGTGTTAAAATTGCTTTATCACCTGAAGATATTGAATCATATTTTGGAATATATTCTCAAGCAATGATGGAAGACTTTTTAAAAGGAGCAGAAGTCTCAGTGGAAGTATTAAGATGGGAAAAAAAGTCTGTACCTCTAGTGAGTGTATACAAAGGTGATACAACTTTAGAAGGAACTCATCCCTTAAATAAAATCAGAACTGCACCAGCTAAACTTGAGAATTTAAATAATCTTAAAATCATGAAGATAGCTAAAAACATTACTGATAAACTAGATGCAAATGGAACCACTGAAATAGAATTTATATTTAACGAAGAAACAAAAGAAATAAATACATTAGAGGTGAACACTAGACCTAGTGGTACAAGGTTTTTGACTTTCAGCTCATCAAATATAAACCCTATGCAACAACTAGTCAACATGGCAATGGGCGAATGGAAACCTCGTACAATTGAAAGAGAAATCGAACATTACAACGCCTTAGAAATGTCATTATCTTTAAATCAAAATAATCTAATTCAAAACCATTCACTAAATAATAATAATAATAATCATAAAAAACACATATTTACTTCAGATAAACCATGGATAATTCATGGACCTGATAAGGCAAGTAGAATAACAATTAGATCAGAAAATCCAACTAATTCATTTGAAATTATGAAAAATCTTAAAATAATGGAGTAGTGATTAATTGAGTCTTAACTTGGGATTATTAAACTCAATAATTCCTTTTATAATAGCTTTTGCAGCAGTGGCTTTTTTCACACCTTACATCAGATTAGTATTGTTAAAAGCTAATATCACCGATAATCCCATAGTATCAGAACACAGCCACAAAAAAGGAACACCCACAATGGGTGGTTTAGCAATAATTTTAGGAATGTTATTAATACTCAGTTTATATTATCAAAATAAACTCGTAGTTTTAACAGTCGGATTAATGGTTGTAGCTGCAATTATAGGATTATTAGACGACCTACTCGGCTTTAGAATCAAAGAATTTCAGAAAGTAGTTAAAAATATTTATTCTAAACCAGTTGAAATAGGAATGATAAACTTAAATCCGGGTAATGAGGCAAGAATTATAACTTCTAAAGCTAAGGAACAGCTTGATGAACTTTTAAATCAAAATAAAATAAAAATACTCCGCGAAATTCCCATTAAGAGTGAATTGAAAGATAAGAATAAAATTTTAGCCCAAATTATGATATCACTATTTCTAGTAGTATCTGGTGCAATACCTACCACTTTAAGCGGTTTTTACGTTGGATTTTTAGCTATCCCTATAACTATTTTCGGTGTAGTTGGATCTATTAACGCTGTTAATTTAATAGATGGAATGGATGGTCTAGCTTCAGGAATATTAGGAATGGCTTCAGTAGCTTGTGGAGTATTCTCAATTCTAACTGGTCGATTGGATACATCAATAGTTTTCATGGCTATTGGAGGAGTTTGTTTCGGATTCTTAGTTTGGAATAGACTACCAGCATCTATATTTATGGGTGATGTTGGTTCATTCGCTTTGGGAGGTTTATATGCTGCTGCAGCCATAATGGGAGATGTAATTATTTTTGCAGTGGTGGTGCTAGCGGTGCCTATAATTTCAGTTATAATCAGTCTTATGCATCGAGCAGGAATTATAAATTTAGCAGTGGAACCATTACATCATACATTGAATCATAAAGGATGGTCTGAACGTAAAATAGTTCTCACTTATTGGCTAGCTACCTTAATAATTTGTTTATTCGCCTTATATTTCTACCATTTCTTCCGGTGATTAGAGAATGGGTAAAACAGAATTAAACACCCTTGATTTAGCGAATCATGTTAATGGAGTACTCATTGGAGATAATATTCATATAACTGGCATATTTAATATTTTGAAAGATTCAAAGAAAGGTGACGTAGTTATAAGACATCGAATAGATGAAATTGGTGTTGAAATTGCATTCGAAAAAAGTGTTTCATGTATTATAACTCAAAATCCTACTGAAAATGCTATTAAAACTGCTGAATTACTTGGTTTACCTGTAATAATCTGTGATAAAATAGAATTAGCTAATGCATTCGCCCTTAAATGGTCAGTTGAAAACTACTCAAATAATGCTAAACGTATAGTGGTGACTGGTACTAATGGTAAATCTACCACCACCCATATGATCTACACCATTTTATTTGAGGCTGGTTACACTACTTACACCAATACTGATTCTAAATCTGAATTTAACACCCTTATTGATCCTATGGTGGCTAAACAGATTGCAGAATTCCCGTATAGGATAGATGCTATGGTGGTGGAGGTTTCTGAAGTACAGGGATGGATGGATAGAATCATGAAAAATCACGCCCAACTCATGACTTCTACTCTTAATCCAGAGATTTTAGTATTCACTAACGTGTCATTGGATCACATTGGCCTAGTGAATTCTATTGAAGAATCATTTAATGAAATATCAGGTGCACTTAAAGGATTTAAGGGAAAAAATGTGATTTTAAACCATGATGATCCTCTTATAAGGAGTATGAGTGACTTAGTCCCGTCTTCTGCTGAAGTGGTGTTTTATGGCTCCGGAACCGAGTTAGAATTTTTAGATGATGGAATATTTCATGAGGGAAGACTTATAATGAGTAAAGATGATTTACCTTTTATAAGTCCTCATTTTATTCAGAACACTTTAGCTGCTGTGGGGGTGGCTATGGCATTAAAAATTGATCCCGTTATTATTAAGAAGGCTGTTTCATCATATAAAGCCTTGAATCGAAGGTTTAGTGTTCTATATGAAAGTCCACTTATAATTGATGACTTTGCTCATAATCCTGATGGTATAAGAGTTACTATAAAAAGTGCTGCAGAGTTGGCTAGTGGAGATTTATATCTTGTATCGGCTATTCGCGGCTCTCGTGGTGTACCTATAAATCAAGTAAATGCTGAAGCTATTGTTGAGGGTTTGAAGGGTATTAATCATCATTTGGTAATTACTAGTAGTGTGGAGATGGTGGATCAGGCTAATTTGGTTCAACCTTCTGAAAAAAGGGTATTTATTGAAACTCTTGATAAGAATGATTTAAATTATATATTTTATGAAGAATTGTTTGATGCATTAAAATATGTTGTTGAATCATCTAAAAATGATGATACTATTTTGTTAATCGGTGCTCAGGGAATGGATCCTGCTAAAGAAGTTTTAAAGAAGATTAAGGAATGTTAAAAAAAAATATAATTTATCTCATAGTAATTATGTAAAATAATGACTTATTTATTTGAAATCTAATAATAAATTTCTTTAATTAAAAATTATAGAAATTTTATTCTTTTTATAAAAATTTATATTTTAAATCAATTAATTATTTTTCAAAATAATTGGTGTTTAAATAATTGATTTAAAAATTTATAAAACTAAAATATTCAATTGGAATTATAATAAAATTATTATTTGATATAACATAAAATAAGTTAAATATTAAATTATTTATCTAAAACGTTCATGAATGGAGTTTATGTAATATGAATTGTATAGTAGTAGGGGCCGGCAACGCCGGGCGCCCCGTAGCTAGGATATTGAATTATATTGATCATCAAGTTTTACTCATTGATCAGAAAAAACTGGAGGAATTCCCTAAAAAAACTCAGAAAATTCTTCTTCAAATGAAGAATGAAGGAATAGAATTAGATTTAGGCTCAAATTCTACTCCAGAAGTTAAATATTTTGATTCAGCTTATATATCCCCCACTATACCTGTAGATTCATCAATAAGAAAATCTTTAACTCTTAATGGAGTGAAATTAATTAATCATAGGGATATATCTTATATAATCGATGAAATCATTAATATTGATATAATTGGAGTTACAGGGACCTTAGGTAAAACAAGCACAACTCATATTATCTCCCAAATATTTGAATGCGGGGGATATAAAGTGTGGAAGTGTTCATCACGTCATGGTAACCTCCTAAGTGAAGTAATTATAGATGGAATAATCAAAGATTATCATAAAAAAAATGATATAGCAATATTTGAATTACCTCACGGTACTTCTAGATTAATGTCAAAAGTTAAACTGAAAATCGGAGTACTCACTAATATTTATAAAGATCATCTTGATGAATTCGAGGGATCAGTTGAAAAATATGCTCAGCGTAAGCTTTTTATAGCTGATTCTAGTGAAACTTTAATTTCCACTCCTAATTGTAAAGAATATTTAGAACCTTTACGGGATGATGTAATATATTACTGCACTCGGAAAACTAAAACAATTAATGAATGTGAATGTGACGTTTCAGGTTACCTTAAAAATCAGAGGATCCGGATTGATTATGAATTAAACAATATTATTCATGGTATATTTGAATCAAACTTTAAATTAATGGGTTATTATTTAGAAAATTCAATAGCAGCTGCAGCGGTGGCTTTAACTTATGGTTTAAATGAAAACATCATTAAACAAGGTTTAATAGAATTCAAAGGGATTCCGGGACATTTAGAGTATATGGGAAATTATTGTGGAAGGGAAATTCATTTTGATGCTGCTTTTGTACCTGAAGGATTAGTCTCCACCTTAGAACAGTTTACTAAATCAGAATTAATAGTTTTAATTGATAATCCTGATACTACAACTATCCGAGATAAATACGAAATAGGTAATATTGTAGGTGAATTTGCTGATATCGTCATTTCCAGTGGATATAACGAAACCACGGGATTAGTAGATATGGATGCAGCCCATGAAGTTTTAAGAGGTATTGATAATTCAAACTGCATTAAAATTGCTGTGAAAGACATGATAACTGCTGGAGAACTTGCCATAAAGAATTCAAAGCCTGGTGATACTATTTTACATGTAGGTCCGGGAGCTATAACCAATTATGATGAGTTAAAACAGAAAATGAAATTTGGCCTTGAGAATGGTTGTAGAAAATTATGAGCAGCGATAAAAAAGATGATATTGTACCTTTAATAAAATCAGGTACCCCCATTTATGGAGTAATAGGTGTTTGTGGGGTGGTTGGGAACTTAATAGCTCGTGTACTCCTTGATCATGATTTAAAAGTTGTAGGTACAGATTATAAATCAGAAGCCCAATGTAAATTCAAATACAATTTAAGGGATTATGATTTACCACTTTACCTTGCAGGGCATCCTAAAGATTTTTTTAAAGAATCAAATTATATAATTCTACCACCTAGCATATCCAAGGATTCTAATCTTTATAAAAAGGTAATATGTAGTGGATCTGAAGTCCTTGGAGTTGATGATATACTTAAAATGATCAAGCCGGATAAACCAGTGCTTTGCATAACTGGCACTAATGGTAAAACCACCACAACCACCTTATTGAAACATATGTGCAATTACTCCGGAATAACCACCACGGAGCATGGTTTCAAAGAATTACAGGGGAATATTGATTATATACCACCATTACAATGCCGACTACAGGGAGATGTAGCTATTCTTGAAACCGGGACTTTCGGTGTTCCGGGAGATTTGAAATTTATGTTAGAACGTTGTGATCCATTATGCGGTATAATAACCAATATTACTCCAGATCATATGCCAGATCATCAAGATTTCCTCAGTTACGCTGCTATAAAAAGTGAATTTTTGGATTATCTTAAAGATAAAATGTTAATCATAAATGCAGATGACCCAACCATAACTGGGTTAATTAATAATCTTTCATCTAATACAGCTGGGCATATAATTACATTTGGAGTAGATTATAAAGAGACAGTTGAAAATAAAAAATTATGCTGTTGTGGACGAGAAATCATCCTAAAGGAAACTATATCTGGAATGGGTTATTATCACTGCGAATGTGGAGTGGAAAGGCTTCAGCCAGATTATCTTGCCACAGACATAGATAAGGATGGTTTCATATTACAAACACCGGAAGATGTTTTTAATGTTCATACGTCAATTATGGGACTTCATAATATTTACAATATCTTAGGTGCAATAACAGCAGCGATAGAATTCTTTAATATACCTATATATGATATTATAACCGTTGCGGAAAGCTTTAAAGGCATACCTGGGCGGCTTGATTATATAGGTAATTTTCAGGGAAAAGAAGTTATAATAGATTATGCTCATAACCCTGGAGGAGTGGAAACTGTGCTCCGGGAATTGCGTAAGATTCATGGACGAATTGCAGTTGTTATAACTGTTTCATCAGAATCAGGTGAAAGTGGTGATATTTGCATTTTAAATAAATGTTTAGAAAATGCGGATTTTATTATTCCTGCTTCTTTTTACTCTCGAAAAGTTGCAGATAAACTTATGGAATCTATGATGTCTGAAAAAATCTTGTTAACCCCTGAAAATCCCAAAGAGTTTAAAAAAAGAACTTTAGGTGCTAACTTGGAGCAAGTAATGGGTGGATTAGAAAAGGCATTGGAATGTGACGTGCCTGCTGTTGTTTGTATCGGTGAAGCTGCATTTAAATATAAAGAAGATATTTATAAAAAATTACATTATTTATTTTAACCCCTAAAAGTTAAATAATAATATAAACCTATTTATATGCTAATACTAATTCGAATATTTATACATGAATTCCGAAAATATTATAATTATTTTTATTGATTAATTTAAAATTAATATTTAAAAAAAGTTAAATTTTATATAATTTATTTATTAGAAATCGAAAAATCAGGGAGAAAACCAAGAAATGTTCATAAAAGTTAGAAGAGACACTTTAATAATTCTTGTACTGGCCTTCATACTTATTTTATCCGGGCGTTTTATGACTTACACTGCATATGCTTCATCACCAGGAGCATATGAAGGAGTACCTATATCCGGAGTTATAATAAATGGAAATGATATTGAACCAACGGATATTATAAAAGCTAATGTTGAAAGTGAAGGCTTCAGAGAAGGAAGTTATATTGACGGTGACACTTTAGTTACTAGTAAAACTAGGCTTCCCTTAAGTGAAGCTATAACAAATGCAGAGCTAGCTGCAACTGAGTCTGCATATCCAGGTACTACAATGTATCCTATAACTGCAGCTAGTATTACAGTTGATAATCAAACAGGCATAGTAACTGTGAATGTTATCGAAGATTGGTCATCTGTGGTGGTGAAGTAACCATGCGGAAGGTGAATGTAGCACGAATTTTGGTGCTATTTATTACTACATTAGTGATGATGAATGCGGCTGCAGCTACTTGTAATGTAATAATCATTACTGATCCCACGGGTCAAAGTCCTAACGGGGCTGCTGCGGGTAGTATGTCCTATGATAGTAACATGTTTGAATCAACCTTCATAAACTCACCAGTAGATAAGTTTGCAATCTTATCTGGTGGTGCAGATACGAGTGGTAGTAGTACTGTTGTAAATGACACTCCCAGGTTGCAAATGATAGTTGAAGCTATTAATGATCTTAAATCAGGAGCTAATGCTGAAACTGCTGCTAGTATTGCTAATAGTTTCTCCGGGCAGAGATTGGTGATTGGAGGCCCTACTATCGGAGCTGCAATAGCCGGTACGTCTGGTAATTGGTTAATTGAAGTTTCGAATGATGGTACCATTACTATCACCCCCACTACAGGAGAAATAGGTGTATTACCACCAGGTACTAAGGGGGCAGTACTTCACTTGTTACATACACCAGGTAATCCTCAACCTGATAATACTACTGCAGTGGGACTGGCTGCTTCTGAAATGATTGGTGAACAAATTAGGGATGGTTATCCAGCTACACAGATATTGGCTAATACTTTTAAATTGGTTGCCGAACAATCAGGTGAACAGTTTGGTGGAGGAGGTATCAATCTGGATTCGGGTATATCTACTGAAGATACGTTTACACCATCTGAATTAAATCAAACAGGTTTCCCTATGGATCAGCCCTTTGAGAAAGTTGATCCTATCAGCGGTTGGGGTATTACTTTTCCTGACGCTGATAGTTACACTACTTCCCCTATTGATAATAATCCTTTAACAACAGTATACGCTTATCAAGCTATGGAAAATTACATAACAGTTGGAGCAAACAATGCTAGTGTTTCAACATACGGAACTGACGATCCTGGTATTATTGGTACCACCGAATCAGTTGTTGAATCATCTGTAAATGAACATGGATTCGATGCTACTCAAATAGCTAGTGATATTAACAAAGCTATAAGTAGTGGTTTATTGGTTGGTGTTAGTCCTGTTGAACCTGATGATATTCATATTGAAACCTATACTAAACAAGTGGGAGTTTACTACACTCCACTTGCAAATGGTAGGACTGCACCGGTTTGGAATTTACCTATAAGCTCTTCTCTTTTAGAGTCAATTGGAAATTTACAGACTGCCATCGGTTTGATTATGGTTGTTTTAGTAATATTTAGAAGTACGCTTATCTCTTCTTTCTCAAGGAGACGTAAAAAACTATAAAAAGGAGAATTCTTAATTATGGCGTTAATATTGGTTAGAGCGGATAGTGATAAGAAAATCTTGAATGCATTGGCTGATTTGGAGAGACATGCTAAATTAAAGATCACTGGAAAGCCGAGAATTCTTGAAGCAAAGATTGCTGATAAATTTATGAAAGGGATTCTAAAACAAGAATTAAAGACAAAAACTAAATTTGCGGTTATGGTAAGAGTGCAGGAGGACACTACTAAAAGCATAATGCAGGTAAAGAGTATACATCCTCCAGCACATATTATGGTTTTAAGCCGTGAATACTCGGATTACCCTGAATTAGAAAAAATTTTTAAAGAACTTAAACCATTAAGAGGATATTACTCTCATAAAAACTCTTCTTAAATATTTATTATAAAAAATAAAATATTTGAATAATTTTTTAATTCTTGAAATAAAAATAATTTTTTTTTAAGATACTAAAAAAATTAATTTAAAAAAAAAATAATTCTTTTTCAATTTTCAAAAAATTAGGGATGAATTTGGATTATTATAAAAAATTCTATTTATTCTTTTTTATAAAAGCTATGTCTCCAATAGTCGCCCCTCTAATCCTCTGAGAACCTTTATCCTCTAAATTTTCATCCTCAACTTTCTCAAGAAGACTCACATTCAAGATTTTCTCTAGTTTCCTAGCGAGCTTAATATCAGGAACCATCTTCCCGGATTCAATCCGACCTATGACTGAAACCTTCTCATAAACCTTTTCAGCTAAATTTTCTCTAGACCATCCTAAATTCTCTCTGGCTTTACGTATAACTGTATTAAAATCCTCTAAAACCTCATTTGAAGGTTCCTTATATCTAGGAAGTCGCGGAGGAGTTCTTTTCCTGATCGCTCTTTGAGGTTCTTTTTGAACTTTACCAAATTTTGAACATTCCTGACAGGTTTGCATAACTGAACCTTCAATTTTAACTCTAACAGGTGTTCCAACCACTTTTTTACCGCAAATCTCACATCTCATAATCACATACCTTTTTTATAAATTTATATACTGTATATTACTTCAGTTACCTCAATATTTAAATATTATTAAGTATAAAAATTGGTTATATAATTATAAAAAATCAAAATAATAAATTAACAGTCAAAACCGAATAGGAGTGAGCTAGGATCATGGAAAACATGTCCCAAAATATTCTTAAAAAAATTGAAGACCTCAAAAAGGAGATAAAGCTTCTTAAAGAAGAAAATACTAAAACTAAAAGAAATTTAATGTGGAAGGTAAGGAAACTTGAAAAAGACAAAGTACTGATGGAAAACGAAAAAATGCGGCTTGATAGAGAAGTGAAATCATTGAGAGGAGAAATTGAAAGATTCAGATCCCCTCCATTAGTCATAGCCACAGTAACTGAAGTTTTAGATGATGGAAAAGTAGTCGTAAAAAGTAGCACCGGTCCACACTTCGTTATAGGATATTCACGATTCTTAGATGATAATGCTTTAGAACCAGGAGTTAGAGTAGCTTTAAATCAGCAAACATTTGGCATTGTAAATGTATTACCCTCCGAAAAAGACCCATTAGTAACTGGAATGGAAGTTGAAGAAAAACCAGACATAAGTTATGAACAAATCGGTGGATTAGAAGCACAAATAGTAGAAATTAAAGAAACAGTCGAATTACCCCTAAAAAGACCAGAATTATTCGAAGAAATAGGAATAGAACCACCAAAAGGAGTATTACTCTATGGTCCTCCGGGTACTGGTAAAACACTGCTTGCTAAAGCCGTAGCTCACGAAACTAACGCCACATTCATAAAAATTGTAGCATCAGAATTCGTGAAGAAATATATAGGTGAAGGAGCACGATTAGTAAGGGGTGTTTTCGAATTAGCTAAAGAAAAATCACCCAGTATAATATTTATGGATGAAATTGATGCTATCGCAGCTAAAAGACTTAAAAGCTCAACCAGTGGAGATCGAGAAGTTCAAAGAACTCTAATGCAATTACTAGCAGAAATGGATGGATTCGAAGGGCGAGGAGACGTTGGTATAGTCGCCGCTACTAACCGTCCCGACATATTAGATCCTGCATTATTACGTCCAGGTAGATTTGACCGATTTATAGAAGTGCATATTCCAAATGAAGACGGTAGGATGGAGATACTTAAAATCCACACTAAAAATATGACACTTAATGAAGAAGTCGACATTCGAATGGTAGCCTCCATGACTGAAGGAGCATCTGGAGCAGATCTCAAAGCTATCTGCACCGAATCAGGTATGTTTGCTATTCGAGAAGAAAGAGTCACCGTTACTATGAACGACTTCCTGGATGCTGTGGATAAAATAATGGGCATTGAACGTGAAGAAGAAATGCGAAAAGAAGCCGGAGTAATGTACGGATAATTCCATTAGGGATTCATCTTCTATTTTTTTTTAAAAATAATCATTTGATCTATACTGTAAAGATTATCAGTATTATCCAATGAAACAAATTTTTACTTGTATTTTGAAATATAGAATCTATATTTTTTTCTTAACTAATTTCTCAACTATGCAAAAAAATATTGAAACATATATAATATTTCTTCAGCATTGTTTTGAATAAAATAATTGATAATATTATGTAATATGACTAAAGCAAGCTGAATATTTAAGATTGGTGAATTTATGACTGAACATGAACAAGTGGAAGTTAAAATTGATGATGATTTTTATATTTATGTTGATGAAGGATTAGATGATATTATTAAAAACTTTTTTCATTGGGAAATTGAAACATGTAATTCCTGTATAGATATGAATGGATCAATATGGATAGAATTTTGTGATTTTAATGATTGGAGAAAATTTTTAAAATTAACTTTACGTAATAACATCGAAGTAAACGGTGCTAATCATAAACGTGAAACTCTTTGGGATTTCTTCCAAAATAAATCAAAAGTAAAGCTAGTTTTCGATGAAGAAGTCATAAAAAATCCGAATATTGAAGATGATGTTATAGGGACTGGTGTTTTGATTATTTGTGTTGGTTTAACTTTTCCCAAAGAATTATTAAATAATTTTAAGAAACTGTTCTTTGAAGTATTACCACTAAAGGAAAACTAATCCATAGATTTTATTACAAAATTAGTTTTAAAATTTGTTTAATTTATTTAAAATTTATAATTAATATATTGCAGAATTAATAAATTATATAAGATTAAATAAATAGAATTTATATTAATAAATAATCTCTTTAGCCGATGATGAACCCTATGAGCTCTGAACCGTGATGAATGATGGGCGAACTGAGGCTTTAAACTTTATAATTAACTTATTATACCTAATTTAAAAATCTTCTTTTTTATTTAATTTTTATATAAGCTATAGAATTAATAATTTCCTGTAATAAATCATTTACATTATTGAATACAGTTTTCTTATTAATTTCTGAAACTAGGGGCCGCATAACCATAACCACTGGAATCCCCAACTCTAGGGCTGCTTCTATTTTAGAAGGAGTTCCACCCTCATCCCCGCTTTCCTTAGTTATCATTATGCTTATATTATATTCCTGCATTAAAGCCCGATTGAAGTCTATGGAGAAAATTCCCTGCATTGCTATTATATTTTCCGATGGCAAGCCTAAATCAAAGCATTTTTTAATTGAATATATTGAAGGTAGAACTCTCACCACGATATTCTCTGGGTTTAAAACTTGTGTTAAGTAATGTAAAGTCATAACCCCTGCTAAATGGAAAATTCGAGGATTATCACTGCCTATAATTTCCAAAACTTTTGATTTTATATTTTCAAATGAAGAGATTGGATGAATAAGATTATTTTCAGGGAAATTTATAGACGGCCTTTCAAACCGTAAATATTTTATTCCAGTATCATTAGCTGCTTTTATGGCATTTCGTGTGGCATCCTCTGCGAAGGGGTGAGTTGCATCTATTAGGAGATCTATTTTCTTTGTTTTAATAATTTTTTCAATAGCTTCTTTATTCAATGCCTCTGATATTACTTCTTGGGCACCGGCGGATTTAGCTAGTTTTCCACCTTCTTTCGTTACTGTAGTAGCAATTATATGAGTATGTTCAAGGGAAGCTATCATGGCTATGATTTGTACCCCTTCAGTGGTACCTGCCATTATCATTATCTGCATATAAGACCTCTTTAATCATTTAAACTCATTTATTTAATCTATTCAAAATAAAACTTTATTTTAAGATACCTTAAAATTTTGCAGTTTGAAATTTTAATAACTAAATATTTTAGTTAAATTTTTTTTTTTAACATATAAAAAAACGTTTTATTATAGTTAATTAGTTCCAGTTTTCTCTGTGAATTAATGTAATCTGTGGATAATGGTTTAATAATGAGATCTGATCCTACTTTCTCTGCAACTTTTACTAAATGAGGATGTAATTCCTCTGGGGGTCGAATTGAATAGATGAGTGACGCATTCTTATATATTTTTAAGTTAGGAAAGCTAATATCATCTTGGATAATTCTTGTATGGGAAGGTTTAATATCCGTCATAATTATATTCAACTTAAGATGTTTTCTTAAGCAGAAGGCAATTTCTAGGAAGTTTCCCACAGCCACTTCAACTATCTTTGGGGCATGACTGTAATTGTTGATAATGTATCGGGTAAAATCATTCCACATAATTTTTGTACAACTCCCAAAATTTTTTTTACTTGGAGAATTTTAATGATAATAAGAGAATTTAAAAGACAAGATATTAAAAGAGTTCTAGAAATTGAGAATAGATCCTTCAAGGATCCTTACCCACCCAAAATCTTAATTGATATTTTTAATTTAGGTGCAGGATTTTTAGTTGCTCAAGAAGATAATATTGTAGTAGGATATATTATATTTTGGATCAGATTTGAGGATGAAGGACATATAATATCTATAGCTGTGGATGATGAATATCGCAGAAAAAGTGTTGGATCCCAGTTAGTAGAAACAGCACTTAAAATTTTCAAACGTTATAATGTCAATATTCTAAAATTAGAAGTGAGAGTTAGTAATGGTGGTGCCATTAAATTCTATAATGAAATGGGATTTAATAAGAAAGAGATTCTTAAAAAATATTATGAAGATTATGAAGATGCAGTATTGATGGAAATGGATTTAGATGCTGAATTCGATTAAAAAAAATTTTATATTTTAGTAAATTTTGTTCATTTAAAATAAATTTAATGAGGTTTTTTAGATTTTAGAAGAAAAATGTTTTTTCAAATATATTGGTGAGTGTAAATGGTAAATGAAGCGAAATTGGCTTTAGAAGATGGAACTATATATAAAGGAGAAGGTTTCGGTTATGAGACAATTAAAAGTGGAGAAGTAGTTTTTGCAACTGGAATGACAGGATACGTTGAATCATTGACTGACCCTTCATATAAAGGTCAAATACTTATGTCAACCTATCCTTTACAGGGTAATTATGGAGTATCCCGGGAATGGTTTCAATCGGAGGGCATAAAAGCTGAAGGATTTATCGTAAGAGAACTTAACACTCATCCTTCCCATAATAAGTCAGAATTAAGTCTTAATAATTTCTTAGAAGAAAATAGCATACCTGGTATTAGCGGAATTGATACTAGATCTCTCACCCTTAAAATCCGGGAACATGGAACTATGAAAGGTGTTCTATCTACAGAAGATATAGAAGACATTGAATTATTAGAATTAGTCCGTAGACAACCTGATATTGGGGAGTTGGATTTAGTGGATCAGGTTTGTGTTAGTGAACCTCGAATTCTAGGTGAAGATTATAATCATCGTGCGGTAGTGTTAGATTGTGGTATAAAAAATAATAGTATTAAAGCATTACTTAAAAGAAAGATTGGAGTAGTGGTTTTACCATATAACATGGATGCTAAGGATATTTTAGATTATGATGCGGATGCTATGCTAGTTTCGAGTGGTCCAGGTGATCCTATTAGAGTTAAAAAGGCAATAGAAAACGTTCGTTATTTATCTGGAGAAATGCCAGTCTTTGGTATATGTTTGGGACAACAGATTATTGGTTTAGCGTTTGGAGCTGAGATATATAAGATGAAATTCGGACATCGTGGAATAAATCAACCCATTAAGGATTTAGTTTCAGGTAAAGTTTCTATTACTTCTCAAAATCATGGTTTTACCGTTGATCCTAGATCTGTTGAGGATACCTCATTAAAAGTGACTCAAATAAATTTGAATGATGGTACACCTGAAGGATTGAAACATGAGGAACTACCCGTATTTAGTGTACAGTATCATCCTGAAGCAGGTCCTGGACCTAATGATTCTGATTATTATTTTGACAGCTTTTTGAATGTTATGAAAGAATATTAAAGAATGTTTTGTAAAAAAAATAGTAAATAAAATTGAATCAATTTATATTATAATAAAAAAATGAGGATTAGTATTATGCCCCGGGATGAAGATATAAAAAAAGTTCTTATCATTGGCTCAGGGCCAATTCAAATTGGTCAAGCTGCAGAATTCGATTACTCTGGTTCACAAGCATGTAAATCATTAATGGATGAGGGAATAGAAACAGTACTAATTAACAGTAATCCAGCTACCATACAAACAGACGTAGATATGGCAGATCAAGTTTATATAGAACCCCTCACCCCTGAAATCGTCTCTAAAATAATAAAAAAAGAGAAACCCGATGCCGTACTGCCCACTATGGGTGGACAAACTGGTTTGAATGTAGCCACCGGACTGGAAGAGATAGGTGCACTTACTGGAGTTAAAGTCATTGGATCATCAGTAGAGACTATTCGGAACGTTGAAGATAGAGATTTATTCAGTACTTTCATGGAAAAGCTTAATGAACCCATACCCAAAAATCATGCAGTTACATCTCTACAAGGAGCATTAAATGCTGTGGAAGATATTGGTTATCCCGTTATTGTGCGTCCAGCATTTACACTTGGAGGAACCGGGGGAGGAGTAGCTTATAATAAAAAAGAACTAGTTGAGGTGGCTACCCGGGGCTTGGAAATGAGTTTTATAAATCAAGTGCTTGTTGATGAGTCAGTTTTAGGTTGGAAGGAATTTGAATACGAAGTTATACGGGACAAAAATGATACCTGTATTATTGTCTGTAATATGGAAAACCTAGATCCTATGGGTATCCACACGGGGGAGAGTATAGTTGTAGCACCCGCTCAAACCTTATCCGATGTCGATAATCAGAAGCTTAGAAATGCTTCAATAAAGATTATAAGAGCCCTACAAATTCAAGGGGGCTGTAATATTCAATTTGCAGTTCATCCTATTACGGGGGAGTATAAAGTAATTGAGGTGAATCCAAGGGTAAGTAGAAGTAGTGCATTAGCATCTAAGGCGACTGGATATCCTATCGCTAAAATTTCCGCTAAAATTGCTGTGGGTATGACCTTAGATGAGATTCGAAATGACATCACTAAGGAGACACCAGCATCTTTTGAGCCTTCACTAGATTACGTGGTAGCTAAAATTCCACGATGGCCCTTTGACAAGTTTAAGGGTATAAATAGAACAATAGGGGTACAGATGAAATCTACTGGAGAAGTGATGAGTATTGGTAGAACCCTAGAAGAATCTCTGCATAAGGCCATAAGATCCCTGGATATTGGTAGATATGGTTTTGATGAATTAAAATTTGATGAAAATCTCCTTAAAAATGCCACTGATAACCGTATATTCCATGTATACAGTGCTCTTAAGTCAGGAATGAGTGTGGAGCATATACACAAAATAACTCAGATTGATCCATTCTTCTTGTATAAGATAGTTAACATTATAAATTTTGAGGTGGATTTAACTAAAAATAGTATTTTAAATCCTCAAGTTTTAAGAAAGGCTAAAAGAATGGGATTTTCAGATCGTAAACTATCAGAAATCACCGGATGTCCTGAAGAAACCATTAGTAGTACTCGAAAGGAAAATAAAATTATACCCACCTATAAAATGGTAGATACCTGTGCTGCTGAATTTAAGGCTAAAACACCTTATTATTATAGTACTTATGAATCCGAGGATGAAGTACCAGTTTCTCTTGAGAAAAAAGTAATTATTATCGGAGCAGGACCTATCAGAATTGGTCAAGGTATAGAATTTGATTATTGTTGTGTTCATGCTGCTATGGCTCTTAAAGATGAAGGTATAGAGACTATAATTATAAACAATAACCCTGAAACAGTTAGTACTGATTATGATATCTCAAATAAACTTTACTTTGAACCTTTAACATTGGAAGATGTAATGGGCATTGTAAACAAGGAAAAACCTTATGGGGTGGTGGTTCAGTTCGGTGGTCAAACCTCTATTAATTTAGCTTTACCATTAGCAAATGAAGGGGTTAAAATACTAGGAACACCTTATGAAAGTATAGACGAAGTTGAGGATAGGGAGCGCTTTACTCAGGTCTTAACTCGCTTAAAGATACCACAAGCAGATTATGGTATAGCTTACTCCTTTGAAGATGCGAGTAAAGTAGCAGATAGAATAGGCTTTCCCGTGTTAGTTAGACCATCCTATGTATTGGGTGGAAGGGCCATGGAAATTGTTTATGATGATATAGAACTTAAAGAGTATATGAAAGAGGCTGTACGCATATCTCCAAAACACCCCATTCTGGTGGATAAATTCCTTGAAGATGCGATTGAATTGGATGTCGACGCACTGTGTGATGGATGTGAAGTATTCATTGGTGGAATAATGGAACACATAGAAGAGGCCGGTGTACATTCTGGAGACTCTGCATGTGTAATACCTCCCCAGAGCATTCCAGAAGATATACTGGATACTATTAAAATGTACACTAAGAATCTAGCCTTGGAATTAGGGGTTGTGGGATTGATAAATATTCAGTACGCAGTTAAGACTGATGGGAAATCTAAAGTATATATATTAGAGGCTAACCCTCGGGCTAGTCGGACTGTTCCTTTTGTAAGTAAAGCTGTTGGAATACCTCTAGCCAAAATTGCAGCTAAACTCATGATTGGCCATAAATTAAAGGATTTAGGGCTTCAAGATGAAGTTGAAATAGATCATGTTGCAGTTAAAGAATCTATTTTCCCATTTATCAAACTTCCAGGTGCAGATGCAGTTTTAGGGCCTGAAATGAGGTCTACCGGAGAGAGCATGGGTATTGATGAAAGTTTTGGAGTTTCATATTATAAAGCTCAGCTTTCAGCAGGTATGGAACTTCCTCAAAGCGGTAAGCTATTTATAAGTGTTCGTGATGTTGATAAAGGAAAAATTCAGGATATTATTAAAAAAGCTAGAGATCTGGGATTCCAACTTGTTGGAACCATTGGAACAGCACATGCATTGGGAAATGATGTAAAAATTGATATAGTGAATAAGGTAAGCCAAAATTCCCCCAATATCAAAGATGCCATATTAAACAGAGAAATAGATTTAATTATAAATACCCCTTCAGGAAAACAGTCAGCAGATGACAACTATTTAATCAGGAGAATGGCTGTAGATTTAGGAATACCCTATGTCACCACCCTCGCTGGAGCGCGTGCAGCGCTTAATGCTATTGAAAATATTGAAAAAGGTAAAATAGGTGTTAAATCACTTAATGAATATCATAATTCAATGAACTAAAATTAAGATCTCAAATGGAGGATAATCGTATCACTTACCCTTCTTTCTTTTTGATACGCGAATCTTGGATTTTTTTTTTTAACCCATAAAAAAATTTATTTTCTATTCTAATTTTTAAATATTTTCAGTGATATGACTTCTTGAATATATTACATCTTAATTTTCAGAAAAAGTTATTTTCAGTGAATCATCAGAGTCTTATACAATACTATTTATCAGTTTTTAATCGAATCATCTCTGTAAGATATGTAATAGTTACATTTACCGGTTATAAAATATATTAATGAAATTTAAGTAAAGAATTCATAAATTTAAAAATTAAATTCGTTTTATGAATTTTCTTAGATGCCATATTACGTGTGCTAGGAATGGTTCTTGGCTGGGTAGTCTTCTGCAGCAGGCCCTAACACATGTTTTACAATAACCAGTACAAAATTCAATATCTCTCCTGACAGTTTTGATCTGGGTTTTGGGTGCATATTTTAGATATATGGGTATACCGAGTAGTATAAGAATTGTTCCAATAATAATTTGATTAGGAGCGGTTTGTGTTATCATATAAATAATAATGATAATCCCCAAAATCGGTACAATTCTAGGAAGACTAATTCCTCCACCAAAATTCTTCCGCAAAGGGAATACTGATAAACACGTTAATAAATAACAGAATAGGATGGTGAATACTGATAGAATAATTAATTGGCTTATAGTGCCAAATATGGCAGCTATTAAGGTAATGGTATTCTGTATTATTAATGAAACGTATGGGGTGTTGTATTTGGGATGTACTTTGGCAAAGAAGTGAGGTAGTAATCCATCTCCAGCCATTGCAAATGGAATTCGAGCCGAACATAAAATTCCAGCCTCATCAGAGCCCGAAATAGAAAAAAGAGCACCCACACTTAAAATTATCGCACCTCCCGCCCCTAATAAAGTATAACCTGCCAGAGTTAACGGAGCTGAAGAAGTAGAGAGTGCCATCCAAGGCACAGCACCTACAATCACGAAATTAGTTAAGAAATAAAAAACAGTAATTACAGCCATACCTACACCAATTGCTAGTGGAATCGTCCTTTTAGGATTTATTATATCATCTGATGGAATTGTTACCAATTCAAATCCGACATAAGCCCAAAATATCAATATAAGGGCACTGCCCAGACCACCAAATCCTAACGGAGCAAAAGGTGTTAAATGAGTGACCAACAATGAAGGTTTCATAATAAAAAAAGCAACACCTACTATGGTTAATAAAAATATAGGAGCAATCTTCAATATGGTGAGTATATCATTTAGTTTCCCTCCTTGTCTTACTCCAAAAAGATTTATAAGTGTAAGGAAAAGAACAAATAAAACTTTAATCAATATCTGAATTGATTGAGGCATATCATGATAAAAATAAGTAAGATAAGCTACGAACACTAATGGAAAAACCGCTATAGAACTCCATTCCGCGATAATCAAGGCCCAGCCAGTCAAGAAACCCCAAAAATCACCAAAGGCTTCCTTAACATAAGCATAAGGACCACCAACACGAGGAAGAATAGAAGAGCATTCAGCAAAACTCAATGCTATAATAATAGCCATAACTCCCGCTATTATCCAAGCTATTAAAGTTGCCGGACCCAGATAACCCGCACCAAAAGAAGCAGCAATATAAATATCCGCCCCTACAATAGCACCAATAACTAGATTCATCACATCAAATAAACCAAGACTACCACTCTTCAACTCAGCCATAACTATCAGTATTCATTTTTATGTTATTTCAAACCATAAGCTTTCAGCAAAATATTCTAATTTTTTTTTAATTGATTAGAAACCAAAAAATAACTTTCATTTAATACTCATTACTTAAAAATTTAATTAATAATAAATAGTGGATAGAAAAATATTTTATGTTTATATGATAACTATCGAGAATGGCCGTGTTCTTTATGGTGAGAATCTTGACGTTATAAATACGAACGTGCTGATTCAGGATCAAGAGATTGTTGAAGTTTCTCCTAATATAAAACGTGGAAAAGTTATAGATGCTAGGGGTTGTATTGTTTCTCCTTCATTTATCAACTCCCATGTTCATTTAGGTGATTCTGTAGCTATGGATATGGCTGATGGTAAAGCTATAGATGAGATAGTGAAACCGCCATTTGGAATTAAACATCAGATACTGGCCAACACCCCTACTGATTTAATGTTGGATTCCATGAAGAAATCCATGTGGGAAATGCTTAGTACTGGTACTACTACATTTGTTGATTTTCGTGAGGGTGGACTTGAAGGGATTAATCTATTAAATGAAGCTTCTAAAGATATTCCCATACGTAAAATTGTGTTAGGACGTCATGATTCATTCTTACAGTTTCCTATAAATCCAGTTCTAGAAGTTATAGTAGATGAAATTCTTGAATCTTGTGATGGAATAGCTTTGAGTGGTTTGGGAGAGATTAATGATAATGTAGCTTCTATAATTGTTGAAAATTGTAAAAAAATGGGCAAATTATCATCGATTCATGTGGCAGAGTATGAGCAGGTTCAAAAGGATTCAATGAATTTTACGGGGATGAGTGAGGTCCAAAGAGCATTGAAGGCTGGTTTTGACCTTTTAGTGCATTTAACTGCACCCATAGGAAATGATTTAAAGTTAGTAACGGATAATGGGGTTTCAGTTGTATGTTGTCCTCGTTCCAATGGTGCATTAGCCGTTGGTATTCCTCCGATCAAGGATATGTTTGATTTAGGTATGAATCTTCTTTTGGGAACGGATAATGTGATGTTTAATTCTCCTAATTTACTCCGTGAGATGGAATATACACTCAAAGTCATCCGTGGATATTACCGAGAGTACTTTCCTCCTAAAGAAATATTGAAAATGACTACAGTGAATGCAGGTAAGGCTCTTAAACTTAATATAGGTTCATTGGAGGAAGGTAAATTAGCGGATATTATAATTGTACAGCAGATTTCTAATGATCCTATATTATCTATTATTAATCGGACTGAATCAAAAAATATAATAGGTTTAATAACTGAAGGTGAATTAGTTTGTAGAAATTAATCAGTTTTATAGTTTAAGAATTATATATTCTAGATTTATAGTGATAGATACTGATGTTGGTTTATTTTAAGAAGGATTAACTCTTGTAATATTAGAATTTATTTATATTAGATAATACAAAATAAACTTAGAAATCATTTTGTTTAGAAGATTATTAAAGAAAATCTATTCTATTGGACCAAAGGTCTACTTTGTTAGGCCAAAGGTGTACTGAAAATTTAACTATAGAGGTGTACCAATGTACCAGAAAATATTATTACCCACAGATGGTTCAAAATACGCTGAAAAAGCTGCAAAACATGCAATTTGGATTGCAGGCCACAGTAATGCGGAACTCATAGCTTTAAATGTTGTAGATACTTCTTCGCTGGTGGGCCTACCAGCAGAAGATCTCACCATTAGGGTATCAGAAATATTGAAAGAAGAAGGCCATAAATCGCTTGATAGTATTTCAAAATTGATTGAAGAACTTGAACAAAAAGAAGAGTTTAAAACTGGTGTAAAATTAGTTAAAGAAAGTAAAGAAGGACCTCCAGCAGATGTTATACTAAAAACTGCTGAAGAGGAGAATATAGATTTGATAGTGATGGGCACTTCAGGTAAACATGGTCTAGACAGATTTCTACTCGGAAGCGTGACGGAAAAAGTAGTTAGATCAGCAAAAATTCCTGTTTTAGCCGTTCATTAAATACTATTTTTTTTTATAAATCTACAAAAAAGATTAAATATTTTTTTTAGGGATGGTGTAAAAAACAATGCAAGTAAAAGATATCATGTCCGTTGACATACACTATATCGAAGTTCCTGGAAACCGTTCTAATGCCATGAACTTAATGAGTGATAAAAAAGTGTCAGGATTACCAGTGGTAAAACACAACTCAAAAAAACTAGTGGGAATGCTCACCCGAACAGATCTAGTGAAAAATCCTGATGAAGAGCAGATAGCACTTATTATGACTCGGAACATTATTACTGCCCATCTAGATGATAGTTTACAAACTATAACAGAGAAAATGATGGAAAATGGTATAAGAAGAATCCCTATAATTGAAAATGATGAATTAGTGGGTTTAGTTACTGCTTCTGATATAATTAATAATGCTTTATGGAAAACAGACATCCAAGAACCTGTTGAAAATTATATGATTAGAAACATACCCACCACTTGGGAGAGAACTCCATTAAATATTGCCTTCGAAATAATGCGATATTATAATCTCAAAGTTCTTCTATCCCTAAATAAAGATGGTAAATTATCTGGAATATTGACTGAGACAGATTTTATTGAAGAAAGTGAGATTATTTCTGAGAGAACTGTCCATAACACTTCTGTAGGTACGGAAGGAGATAAGTGGTCATGGGATAGTCAAAATGTGCTTTATGTTATTAAAAATCATCTTAAATTTTCAGATAAAGAAGTTAAGGATGTTGCAACCAGTGATCTGTCCATAGTAACTACTAAAACATCAGTTAAGGAATGTGCAAATAAGATGCGGCAGAAGAATATAGAACAGATACCTATAATTGACGTGGAAGGAGATCTTGTTGGATTAGTAAGAGCTACGGATTTAATAAAAGCTATTAAAGATTAATATGTCAGATAAACCTGTTTTAAAGATAAAATCTAATGATGGTGATATAACTATTGTTGCCATAAATAATGAAGAAGTCTCCATAAAACCTATAAACTTGAAGTTTATTATGGCTAATTTATGGTGGGAGAAAGAGCCAGAAGTGGAAACTTTCTTTAATGTATTAGAATTAACCATAAAAAATGCTATGAAAGACGTTTATCCACACCATAAACTGGTTATGGATTACACTTACACTGCCAATGATCGTCTACATGATGCATCAGAAATAGATATGGAAATAAATCATTTAAAAGCTGATGATGTAGATGTGGAAGTGGAAGGAGATAATATAGTACTTCTGGGAAATGATGAAAGAGGATTTTTCAAGAAGTTAACTAGTCGTCGTAGGAAGATTGTGGAAAATGTTCATAAGGAACTTTAAGTGGAAATGAATTCTTTGTAAATATTTCTTAATTAATTTCACATATTTTTTTTTAAAGTAAATTTTTTTTTATTTAAAAATTTTAAAGCAGTCATTTTACACTAAAAAAGAATTTAAAAAAAAAATAACTTTTAATCTTTAAATCACTCGTCTAATAAGGGGTAATACTTCCACCATCAAATCACGAGCATCTTCCTTATTTTTAACCCTACGAGCTACTATTTTACCCTTTCTAAAGATAGTGACATTACGACCACCAAATTCCATCATAATTACACCCATTTGAATAGAGCATTTGACTTCCTCTCCCAGTTCCTTCATTTCTTTGCATGTATCCTGGATATTGATCTCAAATGGAAGCTCTGTTTCAAACATTATCTTATTAGCCTCATCCTTACAGGGCTTGTATATAACAATATCTTTCTTTGGACCTCCATAACCAGTTACATCCAATAAAACTTTTTTAAATCCAACT
>Ga0187851_10001079_pt1 | contig 26673 bp, 18 predicted proteins | sample June2016WEW_6_10_FD_132997 | JGI IMG/M metagenome (GOLD analysis project Ga0187851, IMG submission 132997) | Peatland microbial communities from SPRUCE experiment site at the Marcell Experimental Forest, Minnesota, USA - June2016WEW_6_10 | ecosystem: Environmental > Terrestrial > Soil >...
ACAGGAAAGCGGGGTTGTGGCGGGCCCCCAGGCCATTGCGAGCTGGGACCAGCCGTCGTGCAATGCGGAGCATCCGGGGATCAGCGCAAGGCAAGCCGCCTCCGGCTCTGCTCCGCCCTGCGAATCTGTTCTTTCAAAATCCCTCCGAAAACACCCACCCACGTGAGGCATCAGTGCGCCCGCGCAAGCCTGCGCGGCACGGCGACCGCTCCTTCACAGTCGCGGCTCCGTAACGCAGTCGCAGCTCGGTAACAACGCGGCAACCGCTCCTTGACAGTCGCGGCTCGTAGCAAAGTCGTAGCGAGCTCGGGAATGCGCATCATGCGCGGCGGATGCGGAGATGTCTCAACTGATAATGCCTTCGCCCGCGCCCAGCGCGGAGAGGAACTGCTCGCGCTCCTTGTCGGCCGATTCGACCGCCAGTTCAAAAGTCACTACATAGGTCAACACGGCGACGAACAGGGCTGAAGCCTGCACGCCGAAGAACGCCCATTCACTCTGGAAGGCATACTTTGCCAGATGAGCGAAGACCACCGATGGCAACGCGGCGAGGTACACCAGCATCAGCCAGCCTCCGGCGCGTCCGCTGCCTCTTCCGCGCCATGGGTTGGACGAGTCCACGCCCTTGGCATAGCGCACCGAGGTGAGGTTGCCGACGGCGAACAGAAACGCGGCAAAGACGAACACCGTGGCCAGGCTTTCCCCCAGGCGCTCGGGCGTCATGGGCGCGCGGAAGAGCTTGGCCAACAGGCACACGACGAGGATCTCGAGAGTGACGAACAGCAGCGCCGTGGCATTCTTGGCGATGAGCACGGTGGAGAAGCGCACCGGCATCACGAAGTAGGCCTGCGCGGCTCTGCGGTCATAGGCGAAGACGTTGGCAAACAGCGGCTCGGTCAGCAGCAGCATCGAATACAGCACGACGATGGTGAGGAAGTTCTGCGGCAGGAAGCCGGTGTTGGCGCCGCCGCCGGGCTTCGACAGATACGGCAACCAGATGATCAGGCTGAAGAAAGCGCCCATCAGGAACAGCGTGCGGAAGCGCGGCACGCGCGGCAGCGTGAGCAGTTCCTTTTGCACGAGCGTGGCGAGGGGTTCGGGCAGGAATCTCACCGGCAATCCGGCGATGCGCTCTCCAAGTGAGACGCGGCCCGGCGGGCCAGTCTGCGGGCGGCTGGCGCTTTCGGCTTCGGCCGCGTCGAAGTGCAGGCCGCGGCAGAATTGGGAGTAGCCGAACCAGGCCCCTGCCACGAGCCACAAGGCCAGTCCGAAAAAGGCGGCGAAAGAGAGCTCGCCGGAAGCCAGGCGCGCGGTCCACTGCCAGGGCAGAGGCAGCGCCGCGCTGAAGGCCGAATAGCGTTGCAGATACGCGGTGATGTTCGCGGCCGGGACGGTGCGCACGAGCAGATTGGGCACCTGGGTGAGCAGCAGCAGACCCAGCACGACCAACTCGCGCACGCCGCGCTTGCGCAGCAGGCGCGTCAGCAGGTCGCGTATGCCCGCCGACAGGCACAGATTGAAAGCCGTGAAAGGCACGAAGAACAGCGGCCCCCACCACGGCACGATGGGGTTGCGCCACAAGCCGATCGCGGCTCCGGTCAGCAGTATCAGGACTTCGATGCCCGTACTGGCCCGCAGCAGGACCTCGATGCCGAACATGCGGCGCTCGGGGATGGGATAAACGAGCAGCCGCTTCAGGTCCAGCGAGAGCCCGCTGGTGGCCATCATCAAGGGCATCAACTGCCAGAACAGGAGACAAACGAGCAAGCCCAGGTCGAGGACCCTGAGGAGCCATGCGCGATCGGTCACCTCGGGCAGCCCGAAAGCGGCGAGCACGCCGAACATAGCGAAGATGGAGTACCAGACAATCGAGAAGAACCACGCCAGGACCGCGCCGCCGCGGTTGCGCGGAAAGCGGTTGAAGATGGAGCGGTATTGCACCCAGACGATGGCGCGGGTCTGCTGGTCAAGGAGCATCGCGCGCTCCTACAGCCAGTCCAGCGTCTCGTTGGTGCGCGCCTCGGCGCCCACCACGCGCACGAACAGATCCTCGAGCGTCTCCTGGCCGGAGCGCAGTTCGTCGATCGTGCCCTCGGCGACCAGCCGGCCGTGGTCGATGATGGCAAAGCGCTGGCACAATCGTTCGACGACTTCGAGCACGTGCGAGGTGATGAAAATCGTGCTGCCGTGCCGCGCCTGCTCGAGCAGGATCTCCTTCATCAGCCGCGCCCCGACGGCATCGACGCCCTCGAACGGCTCGTCCAGCAGGAACACGTCGGGCTTATGGATCAGCGCCGCGGCCATGGCCACGCGCTTGCGCATGCCCTTGGAGTAGTCGACGATCAGCTTGCGCCCGGCGGAGTCGAGTTCGAATAGCTCCATCAACTCGCGCGTGCGCTGGCGCACCGTGGCCATATCGAGGCCGTACATGCGGCCGACGAAATGCACGAACTCGGGTCCGCTGAGATGGTCGAACAGCAGCGTGTCGTCAGGCACCAGGCCGATGCGTTGTTTGATCGCCACGGCGTCCTCGGGCATACGCAAACCGAGCAGCGCCATCGAGCCGGAAGTCGGCGGAGCGAGTCCCATCAGCATGCGGATGGTGGTCGTTTTGCCGGCCCCGTTGGGTCCGAGGAAGCCGTAAAAGCAACCTCGCGGGATGCTCAGGTTCAGGCCGTCCACTGCCGGCTTGTCGCCGTAGACTTTGCGCAATTCGTGGATCTCGATGGCGGGGGCGGAGTCGAACGTCACGGTGATTCGTATTGTAGCCGGACGGTGGCCGGTGTCATGACACTGAGGTAGGGCGCCGGGATCAGGAGCCGGATATTGCCTTCGACGATCTCGAAACGCGCCGCGCCGAAGCCGGCGTGTTCGCCGTCGAGCTGCAGATCGAGGCTCTCATCGCCGAGCGGCTCGACCTCCACGTTGGCGGCCTCCAGAACGCGCACGCCGTTCATGTTGTCCAGCGCATTGAAGACCGCGCCGAGGAGATATTTCACATACAGCAAAGTACTCTCGCCGGAAAACAGAACGATGGCGAAGCGGTCCTCGAGCAGATTGGCCCGGCGGGCGATGGCGAGGTCGCCGCCGTAATTTCGCACGCGGCTGAACAGCGCGAAGCTGGACAGGTACTCGCGCCCGGAGACGCGGACGCGAAAGCTGGGCAGGCGGACGCCGACTTGCTGGAAGGCGTAAAGCCAGTAGGAGAATTTGCCGATGCGCCGCTTCAGCGCCGGGTCGACGATGCGCACGGTGCGCGCGTCGAAGCCGACGCCGGCCATGCAGACGAAGAGCCGCGCGCCGGCGCTGGTGGTCATACGGCCGAGAGAGATTGGGACGGGCGCGCAGGCCGGCAGCAGTGCGGCCGCGCGCAGCGGATTGTTACCCAAGCCCAGCTCGTTGGCCAGCACATTGGCGTTGCCGAAGGGCAGGATGCCGAGCGGGACCGTGGATCCGGCGATGCCCGCCAGCGCTTCGTTGATCGTGCCGTCGCCGCCGGCGATGAGAATCAGGCCGCTCTCCTGTTCGACGCAGCGCGCCGCGATGGGCCCCGCGGTCTGCGGCCCTTCCGTGGCGATGACCTGCACTGTGGGCCATTTCTCGCGCAGCAGGGACAGCGTGCGCTGAAAGCGTCCGGGGTGGCGGCGGAGACCGCCGGCCTCGGGGTTGAAAATGACGTGCACCGGACGTTGACGCGCTATGACCAGGGCCCCCCTCAGCTACGATTATAGAGATCCGATGAGGAAGCCCGATTCGACAGATCCGATCTTGCGCGAGATCGAGCTTCTGCGCGCCGATTTGCGGCGGCACGAACATCTATATTACGTCCTCGACTACCCCGAGATCAGCGACGCCGAGTACGACGGCCTGCTGCGGCGGCTCCAGGAACTCGAATCCGCACATCCCGAGTACGACTCGGTCGACTCGCCCACGCGGCGCGTGGGCGGCGCGGTGCGCGAGGGTTTCGTCAAAGTGCGGCACTCGTCGCCGATGCTGAGCCTCGACAACGCCCTGAACGAACAGGAACTGGCGGAGTTCGATGGCCGCGTGCGCGAGCTGCTGGCGGGCGAGCCGTACTCCTACGTGGCCGAGCTGAAGCTCGACGGGCTGTCGCTGGCGGCGCAGTATGCAGACGGGCGTCTGAAGCTGGCCGTGACCCGCGGCGACGGCCTGGAGGGCGAGGACGTCACCGCCAACGCGCGCACCATTCGCACGCTGCCGCTGCAGGTCGCACCGTCCCGGATGTCAGCATGGCAGAGGTTCGAGGTGCGCGGCGAAGTGCTCATGCCGCGCCCCGAGTTCGAGCGCTTGAACGCGCAGCGCGCCGCGGAAGGACTGCCGCTGTATGCCAATCCGCGCAACTCGGCCGCCGGGTCGCTGCGCGTGCTCGACACCGCGCTGACGGCCTCGCGCAAGCTCGAATTCCAGGCCTATTACCTGCTCGTCAACGGCCAGCCGGCGCTGCCGTCGCATTGGGAGAATCTCGAGCGCCTGCGCGCGCTGGGCTTCAAGGTGAATCCCAACGTGAAGCGCGTCGCCGGTCTCGACGAGTTGCTGGCATGGTGCCGCATATGGGGCGAGCGGCGGGAGACGCTGCCCTATGAGATCGACGGAGTCGTGGCCAAGGTCAATTCGGTTGAGCAGCAGCGGCGGCTGGGCTGGACGGCCCGCTCGCCGCGCTGGGCCATCGCCTTCAAGTTCACGGCGCGGCAGGCCGAAACGGTGCTCGAGAACATCGATGTGCAGGTGGGGCGCACGGGGGTGCTGACGCCGGTGGCGCGGCTGCGTCCGGTGGTGGTGAGCGGCGTGACCGTGTCCAACGCCACGCTGCACAACGAGGACGAAATCGCGCGGCTCGACCTGGCCATCGGCGACACAGTGGTCGTGGAACGCAGCGGCGACGTGATTCCCAAAATCGTCGAGGTGTGCCATCGGCCCACCGATCGCAAACCGTTCCGCATGCCCGACGCCTGCCCGGTGTGCGGCAGCACGGTGGTGCGCGCTGAGGGCGAGGTGGCGCGGCGGTGCCTGAATTCGAGCTGCCCGGCGCGGCTGAAAGAGTCGTTGTCGCACTTCGCCGCGCGGACCGTGATGGACATCGACGGGCTGGGGGATGAGCTGATCGACCAGTTGGTTGATAGGAAATTGCTCCAGAGCATTCCCGACCTTTATTCCCTCAAGTTCGAGGATCTTGCACGAGCCCGGAAAGCACAGCAGCGGGAGAAGTTCGTTTCGAACATTCTCGCCATGAATCGTGCTCCTCGGGCAGAGCTTGAAAGAGGTGTAAGGAACTTCGAGGCTGCAAAGGGAAGTTGGAGTATTCACCGTATTCGTAAGACGCCGTTTGACCAACTCCTCGCGGAATTGGTGAAGTCGCGCGGCGAATCCCGTGCTAATGCCCGGAAACAGATTAACGCTGTCCGGGCCGGGAAGGATGACAAGAAAGGGTTGGGCAGCGAGCGAATCTCGGAGTTGGTGGACCTTGAAGAAGTCCGGAAAGTCGTTGCTCAGCATGAACCGACCATTGACGGCTTCCTTGAGGACCTCGAGGTCGGTGACGTCCAGGACAGGAAGACCATCGAGAATATCGCAGCGTCCAAGCAGCGCCCTTTCGCCAGACTCCTCTGTGGGCTCGGGATAAACGGTGTGGGCTCGACAGTTGCCGAGGCGTTGGTCAGGCGGTACGGCGATCTTGATTCGATTATTGCTGCATCCCGTGCAGGTATGGTCATTGAGGGGCGGCTCTTCGACGAGGTCAGCGACAGTATCGAGCGGTTCTTCAACGAGCCTCACAACGCGGCCATGGTCGACCGACTGAGGGCGGAGGGACTCCAATTCAGCGGGACGCGGACTTGGGTCTCGGCCGGGCCGCTCGATGGTGAAGTGTTTATGATCGCAGGGACTTTCCAGGGAATGTCCCAGTCTGAACTCGAAGCGAAGATAACGAAAGCGAAGGGAGTTGTTTCCAAGGATAGTGCGGAGAAGCTCAATCGCAAACGAACCGCTCTTGTACTTGGTGAAGGTGACAAGGTTTCGGACAAGGAGGAGAAGGCGAATGCTCTCGGCATACAGATTTGGGACGCGCAACGTCTCCTGGAGCATATCGAAGAAGCTTCAAAGAACTTTAAGGTCGAGAGCAATACTGTGACCGTGAAAGGCCCGTTCGACGGCATGACCTTTGTTCTGACAGGTACGCTTCCTTCTATGTCACGCGAACAGGCGAAGGCGCGCATTGAAGCGGCAGGAGGTACCGTGACAGGCTCTGTCAGCAAGCACACAACAGTTGTTGTCGCTGGTGCCGAAGCTGGATCGAAGCTCGCCAAAGCAAAGCAGCTCGGCGTCCCCATCTGGTCTGAGGAGGAATTTCTTAGCAAAACTGAGGCTGAGCAACGGTCCTTGTTCAGTGAATAGCTGCAGTCGGCTTGCCCTCTCTTAGCTCAGAGGAGCGCCGGCCGAGGGTGTATGCTTTCTCCGGAGGTTCACGGTGGCTGTAACACGCTTGGCAGCTGTTGTTGACGTCGAGACCACGGGTTGGAGTCCATACTTCGACGAAATCATCGAGATCGCGATGGACTTGATCTCATATGATCCAGAATCAGGTGAAATTCTGTCGGTCGTCGATTCCTACTATGGGCAACGGGAACCAGGCGTGCAAATATCGCCCGGTGCCCTGGCGGTGCATGGGATCTCCTCCAGTGTTTTGAAGGGAAAGGAACTTGATCTCACCTCAATCAGAAAGATCGTCGCTGAGGCGGATTTTCTGGTGGCCCACAACGCATCCTTCGATATGCGCTTTGTCATCCAAGTTCTCCCCGACGCGTGTGCCAAACCTTGGCTGTGTACTCTGCGAGACATCGACTGGAAAACAGAGGGTTGCACCAGCCACAAGTTGGGGGCGCTGTTGGATTGGTTCTCATTACGGATAGACAACCTCCATTGCGCCAAATCGGATACAGCAGCATTGGTAGCACTTCTCAGGCACGTCGGCGCTGACGGTCGATCTTTCCTGGCGCAGCTACTCGGAGCCTTGCCCTACAGGAGTATTCAGGCGGAGCAGCATGGTGCCGCATTAGTCGAACGGTACATGCTCGGATGCGAGCAAAAGGCAGCGCATCAGAGAGCCATGCTGGAGGATCGTGTTGTATTGGGCCAGAGCCGGGCACGCGAGTTCGAGCTGGCGCATCCTGCGACTAGGACCGAAGACCTTCTCACGTACCCCTTACCGATACTCATGTTTGTTGGGAGGACATTCGTCTTAACTGGGACTTTCAGGTATGGCCGGAAGCGCGCTTGCGCCGAAGCCGTATGTGCTCTCGGGGCCTCAGTGGGGGCTGCCGTCACCCATGACACTGACTACCTGGTAGTTGGTTCCTTGGGAGATAAGGCGTGGGCCTACGGGTTCTTTGGCACAAAGATCGAGAAAGCGAGAGAGCAGCTTGAAAAGGGTCACCCAATTGCCATAATCTCCGAGGACCATTGGCGCAACGAGATGGAGCGCGTACAGAGATCAGTAGCGGCTGCTACTGTGGTGTGAAACTGGACGCTATGCTACCCGATGGCATCGGGACCTGGGCGGACGCGCAGTTGCTAACACGTCTCGGAGGATATGCAGCAATGGCCGGAAAGGCTGAATGAAGAAGATCCTCGCTGTGATCGCCGCCTGGGGCCTGCCCGGCATCTTCCTGCTGACCATTGCGGACGGAGCGGGCGTTCCGAACCCATCGGGACCGGACGTGATGCTGCTACTGTACACCTCGCAGCGCCCCGACCGCTGGCTGCTGGCTGGCTTGGTGGCCGTGGTGGGTTCGCTGATCGGGTCGTTGATTCTGTTCGAGGCGGCGCGCAAGGGCGGCGAGATGTACCTCGAAGGCAAGCTGCACTCGGGGCGCGGGCGGCGCTTTCGCGACTGGTTCCGGCACTACGGCCTGGTGACGGTGTTCATCCCGGCGCTGGTGCCGATTCCGATGCCGCTGAAGGCGTTCGAAATCTGCGCCGGGGCGCTGGGCGTGAAGCGCGCGCCGTTTATCGCGGTATTCGTGACGGCGCGGCTGCCGCGCTATCTGGCGCTGTGCTGGCTGGGGCGCAATCTGCACCAGGAGCCGCTGAAGTTTCTCAAAGGCCACATGCTGGATTTCGTGTGGATCGCGCTGGGCACGCTGGTGTTGTGCGTGGCGCTGGTGAAGCTGGCCGACCATTACCGCAAACCACCTGAGCTGGGGCCTCCAACGCGCCTTCCGGCATGAGATAGAATTCGTCAAATCACCCTTTGGAGGCAGATTTCATGCGCATGCTGATGGTCGTCGCGAGTTTGGGCGCGCTGTGCGCGCTGGCCTGCGCCGAGTCCCGGCCGGGCTACTACCGCTACCCGGCGTTGAGCGGCAGGACGATCCTGTTCACGGCGGAAGGCGATCTGTGGAGCGTCGCGGCCGAGGGCGGCACGGCGCGGCGCTTGACCACGTCGCCGGGCCAGGAGCGGGCCGCGGCGATCTCGCCCGATGGACGGACCGTCGCCTACAGCGCGGAGTATGAGGGGCCGGCCGAGGTCTACACCATGCCGGTCGAAGGCGGTCTGCCCACGCGGCGAACGTGGGATGGCGGCGGCGCGATGGTGGCCGGCTGGACCCCGGACGGGCGACTGCTGTACCGGACGCGGCGCTTTTCGACGCTGCCCAGCGCGCAGCTCGTCGCGCTGGACCTGAAGGGCGGGCGCGCACCGATCGAGCTGGCCCAGGCGGCTGAGGCCACCTTCCTGGCCGATGGCAAAACGATGGTCTTCACGCGGCTGCCGTTCCAAGGCAGCTCCACGAAGCGCTATAAGGGCGGCGAGGTCGAGAGCTTGTGGAAATGGACGCCCGGTGCGGAGGCCGTGGCGCTGACGAAGGATTATGCGGGCACGTCGAAGAACCCGATGTTCTGGAAGGGGCGCGTGTACTTCCTGAGCGACCGCGACGGCGTGATGAACGTCTGGTCGATGACGCCCGAGGGCAAGGATCTGAAGCAGCACACGCGTCACAAAGACTACGACGCGCAGAGCGCGTCGCTCTCCGACGGCCGCATCGCGTACCAGTATGGCGCGGACATCGCGCTGCTCGATCTGAAGTCGGGCAAGGACGCGGTGGTGCCGATCACGCTGGTCTCCGACTTCGAACAACTGCGCGAGCGCTGGGTGAGGAAGCCGGCGCAGTACCTGACATCCGGCCACGTGGCGCCGGATGGGTCGGGGATGGTCTTCACGGCGCGCGGCGAGGTGTTCGCGGCGCCGGCTAAACCGGGGCGGCTGGTGCGCGTGGCGCACAAGCCGGGCGTGCGGTTCCGCGATGCGCGCTATTCGGCCGACGGCAAGAGCATCCTCGTGATGTCGACCGAGAGCGGCGAGACCGAGTTCTGGCGCTATCCGGTTAACGGCGTGGGCAGCGGCGAAGAGTTGACCAGCGATGCCAAGGTGCTGCGCTGGGACGGCGTGAGTTCGCCCGACGGCCAGTTGCTGGCGCACACCAACAAGGACCAGCAGTTGTGGCTGCTGAACTTGAAGACCAAGGAGAACAAGCAGATCGCACAGAGCAGCCAGGACGACTTCGCGGACCTGAAGTGGTCGCCGGACAGCAAGTGGCTGGCCTACATGGAAGCCGCGGCGAACCAGTTCCGGCAGATCAAGGTCTACAACGTGGAGACCGGTGCAACGACGGTGCTCACCTCAGACCGCTTCAACAGCGGGAGCCCGGCCTGGAGCGGCGACGGGCAGTGGCTGTACTTCCTGTCGGACCGCAACCTGCAGACGACGGTGTACGGGCCGTGGGGCACGCGCCAGCCGGACCCGCACTTCGACCGCACGGTGAAGATCTACCAGATGGCCCTCAAGAAGGGCCTGCGGTCGCCGTTCGAGCCGGCCGACGAGTTGCATCCGGAGACCAAGCCGGAGGAGAAGCCGGCCGCCGATGCCAAGCCCGGCGCCGAGGCCAAGCCCGGCGATGCCAAGGGCAAGGAGGCGGCCGAGAAGGACAAGGACAAGGCTAAGGAGAAGGCCGCCAAGGTGAGTGTGCAGATCGAACTGGACGGCATCATGGCGCGGATCCGCGAGGTGCCGGCGCCGGCGGGCAACTACTCGGATCTGACGGCCAGCGCGAAGCGGCTGTGCTGGGTGGCGGACGCGAGCACGACGCCGCGGCAGCGGGCGCTGACGTGTCTGGACATCGAGAACAAGGGCGAGAAGCCGGAGACGGTTCTGGCCGATGTGCACGGATATGAACTGTCGCAGGACGGCAAGAAGCTGGGTGTGCATAAGGAGCAGGACTTCTACATCTTCGACGCTGGCGTGAAGGCGGCGGCGCTGGGCACGCCCAAGGCGCTGACGGACGCCAAGGTGGAACTGAGCGGGTGGAGTTTCGAGCTGAATCCGCAGGCCGATTTCAAGCAGATGTTCGCCGACGCGTGGCGGCTGGAGCGCGACTACTTCTACGACCGCAACATGCACGGCCTGGACTGGAAAGCGGTGCGGGCGAAGTACGAGCCGTTGGTGGAGCGCGTCACCGAGCGCGAGGAGCTGAACGACCTGCTGGCGCAGATGGTGGGCGAGCTGAGCGCGCTGCACATCTTCGTGCATGGCGGCGACGTTCGCGAGACGCCCGATCCGGTGACCATGGGCGCACTGGGCGCGGTGCTGGAGCGCGACGACAAGGCGGGCGGCGTGGTGGTGAAGCATATCTACCGCCATGACCCCGATCTGCCGGGCGAAGCCGCGCCGCTGGCGCGGCCGGGCGTGGAAGTGCAGGAAGGCGACGTGATCACGATGGTGGACGGCGCGGATGTGCTGGCGGCGCCGGACCTGGGCGCATTACTGCGCGAGAAGGCCAACCGGCAGATGCTGGTGCGCGTGAAGCAGGCCAAGGACGGCAAGACGCGCGACGTGCTGGTGAAGCCGATGACGACCGGCGAAGAGGCGTCGCTGCGCTATGCGGAGTGGGAGTTGACGCGGCGGCAGAAGGTCGAGCAGGCCGGTGGCGGCAGGATCGGCTACCTGCATCTGCGCGCCATGGGGTCCGGCGACATGGAGCAGTGGGAACGCGACTACTACCCGGTGTTCGACCGGCAGGGGTTGATCATCGACGTGCGCCACAACCGCGGCGGCAACATCGACTCGTGGCTGCTGGGGAAGCTGCTCAGGAAGGCGTGGTTCTACTGGCAGCCGCGGGTGGGAGAGCCGGTGTGGAACATGCAGTACGCTTTCCGCGGGCACATCGTGGTGCTGGTGGACGAGGCGACGGCCAGCGACGGCGAGGCGTTCGCCGAAGGCTTCCGCCGGCTGGGGCTGGGCAAAGTGATCGGCACGCGCACGTGGGGCGGCGAGATCTGGCTGAGCTCGTCGAACGTACTGGTGGACCGCGGCATCGCCACCGCGGCGGAGACGGGCGTCTACGGACCGGAGCGGCAATGGCTGATCGAGGGCCATGGCGTGGAGCCGGATATCGTCGTGGACAACCTGCCGCACGAGACATTCACCGGCCGGGATGCGCAACTGGAGGCCGCGTTGAAGCACCTGGAGGCGCTGATCCAGGCCGATCCGCGGCCGGTGCCGGCGGCGCCGCCGTATCCCAACAAGGCTCCAAAGTAGGAGTGGCTACAGCTCCGCGAGGGATGGCCGCAAACAGGACCGCCGGGCGGCGCGACGGCACTCTGGCGCCGCATCTTGATTAGTGCAGAAACAGGACGCTGCCGGCGATCAGCACGCCGGCCGCGCCGGAGGCGATCCCGGCGTACAGGAACAGCCCGCGGCGGCTGATGATCGCGAGCGAACACAAGACGATGGCCAGTTCGAGGAACACCTCGCCGAAATGCAGCCGCAGGGCGTGCTTGCCGCTGATGCCGCTTTCGGCTTCGAACTCCTTGGCCTGCTCCGAGATCTTCTCGCCTTCGTCCTTGTAACGCTCCTGGTTGGTCTTGAACTTCTCGGCCGCTTTCACGGCTTCGGCGCCCGGCATCAGGCTCACGATGTCCCGGGCGACTTCGGACTGGTAGCGGCGCAGGGATTTGGCCTGATAGAACGCCCACTGGTCGGAAGCTTTCTGCTGGGCCAGCAGTTCCTCGGTGGTGGCGATATGGCCGGCGACGGCCACCACGGCCAGACAGGCGGCGACGATGGCCATGACCGCGCCCGTGGTCCGGGTGAAGGCGTCGTGGGCGTGTTCGGCGTGTTCCTGCAATTCTTCGTTGACAGACAAGGGTGCACTCTCCTTTGCGGCAAAAGCCGGCGGCCAAATTCCTCGCCCGCCACAGCGGGCGCTGCGACCGGCCAACGCCAGGCCGCCACCAGCGTTCGGAGCGCGCAGTGCGGCGGCCGGCAACAGGCCGGCTTCGCGGCCGGGTATCAGACATAGTAGCGCAGGTCGAGCCGGCAGCGCGGAGTGATTGGTTCTGTGGGCGCGAACGCCCCGAATTCTAGGGAGACAGGATCCGGGCCCGGGTGCACTGCCGGTGCGGGAGCAGGGGATTCAATGAGAAGGGGGTTTGCGAGGGCGGGCAGCGCCCGCGCCCGGCGTGGGTGGGGAGGGGATTTCGGTCGTCCGACCGGCCGGAAAGGTCCAGCGGACCCTATCAAACTTAGTCCCAGTACTATCGGTTTGTATCATCAACGCTTCGGCCGGCCGAGGACGCCAGCGACTGGTATTCGGGAAGGGGGCGCCAGAAGCGCGTCTGCGGTACGCCAAAGAGGAATCTAGGACCGGTTTTCGTGGGCTCTGTTTTGGCTCCGTAAGTTATTGGTTTTTCAATGTCTATATGTAAGCAGGAAATTCACGTCAAGATTGCCGTAAGAAGCAGAAGAATCAATGACAAAGCAGTATAGTATGAAGCGTGGTTGGACCGCATTTGACAATCGAAAGATAGGTTAGTAAGTACTATTTTCGGACCCGAATTTCTGGGATACTACCCTTGTCCCCCGAGGAGGGGTGGACGCGTATTGGCCGTTGCCGGGCAGCGACAGGTCTACACCGTTCAAGGACAAAGCAGAGGAGGCATTAATGATCAAATCTCTAGCGGCGATTGCTATTAGAGTTGTATTGGTTTTGGGCGTCTTGGTCATCGGCAGCAGTGCTGCGTGGGCCGGGTACATTTCAGATTCGTTGGCCACGGTGACTACGCCCGGATTCTCGTACACGGTGTACAACGTCACTTTCAGCAACTTCACGAGTAACATTCCGTTGGGCAGCCCAGACGTAAACGATGTGAATATATATTCACCTTCAACTTTAGGGTCAACTAACGAGTATAAAGTCGCGCTCGTCCCGAGCCCGTCGACCCCGTTGCAGCCGGGGAATTCATACACTTTTAGTTACGAAATGACCATCGCGCCCGTTGCGGGGGTCCCGGCCTATGTTTACGATGTCGGCGTGGGGATCGATGGGGCAGCCTCGACGGACACAAAGGTGATCGGCGGTGTCTACACCATTGAGACAGGGCCGTTCCCCCTCGGGAACCCGGTGTTTGTCGGGGTTAACAATCTGGAGACATTCACCGTTTCAGAGACGATCACGCTATCAGGCACTGCAACTGCGCCAGCCGCATCCGTGACCAGTGTCACGGACTACTTCGAGGAGACCTCTGAGCCTGAGCCGGCCACGATGGCGCTGATGGGCACCGGACTGGTCGTCCTGGGCGCCTTGCTTCGCCGCAAGCGGTCCGCGAAGTAACGGCAGAGTCCCAGTTCTTTAAACACAAGCCCGGCGCGAGGTTCGGACCTCACGCCGGGTTTCTGTTTTTCGACGGAGCCGCACGCATCGCGGGAGCCCGCACCGTCGCGATTCACTGCGGATGGGCCTTAGTAACCGCCCGAAGGTTCTTGCAGTTTCAATAGCCCGGAGGCAGGGCGGCCGAAGCCTGCGACTGCTGTAAACACTACTAACACCAACGGACCATCTCATTCCCTCCCCGTCTCCCTGCGGAAGGCGTCGACCAACAATTGTGCCGGGATTTCCAGGCCCGCGCTAGCCATGCGCAGGGGGCAAAAGGGGGTGATTTTGGTGGGTTCCGCTCCGATCCCAGGAGTCATTAATTCATACTAGTTGACCGCAATCAGGATATTAAGATCAGAATTTACTTAAATTCTTGACAATCAATAACGTAGCGCCGACGAGCGAACATCGGCTGGTCGCTTCGATGCGATCTAAAGATAGGATAGATTGGTACTAGTATTGGCCTCGGGGTTCTGGGATACTACCCATGTCCCCAAGGAGGGGTGGGCGCGGACGGGACGTTGCCGGGCAGCAACGTTGGCTGTGACGCTCAAGGACTAAGAAAGGGAGGCATGAATGATCAAATCTCTAGCGGCGATTGCGTTTAGAGTTGTGTTGGTTTTAGGCGTCCTGGTGATCGGAACCAGCGCTATGTGGGCCGGACCACTTGTACCCTGCAGTACCATTGCCACGGTAGGGGCCTGGGAGGCCGCCGGCGCGTGCATCGATGAGAGTGCTACGTATCCGAACGGAGACAAGATTTACACGTTCAACAGTAACGGGACGGGCACTGCAATTCCCACGACCTGGCTGTTTCAAGTCGGTGATGTAACGACGAGTCCGACCTCGTCATTTCACACGATCACGCTGCAAGCGCCTTCCACGTCTGGTGATCTACTTGGGCCTGGGACGTACACTCTCGATTACACCATCAGCATCAATCCGTCTTTGCCGGATTACTCGCAGCAATACATCGATTCCGCATCGGTGTCGATGAACGTCAATAGTGGGTCGGGCTCGACAGATACCAAGGATCTGTTCAACTCGCAAGGCACCTCGATTGGCGTTGTGGAGTCAATCAATGGCGCTACGGCGACTATTGGTCTTCCGAACGAGCATTCGGTCGGCGTCGACGAGACGATCGTTCTCGGCACGGGCGCAATTCTGGCTAGCTTTACAGACGGGTTCAACGAGCAGGTAGTGCCAGAACCGGCTTCGATGGCGCTGATGGGCGCCGGGTTGCTCGGTTTGGGCACTCTGCTTCGTCGGAAGAGGGTTGCGAAGTAACGCGTAGAGTCCAAGCTCAGAAACATAGGCCCGGTGCGAGGCGATCCCCTCTCACCGGGCTTTGTATTTTGCAGACCGTGCGCTGGGCGCGAGCCCGCATACCCGCGTTCCGACGTGCAGATTTCACCGGAAACGTCCCGCGCTCTGCGCACCGCGCCTCGTCGCGCAAGCTGTGAAGCATCCGGACGCAGGCCCGGAGCCCGGTAGTGGGTCAGTTTGAAAGTCGTCGATCGAAGCGGGTGTTGGTTGTCCTGCAAATGGGGCGAGGGTTAGCTGCTCTTCTGGCCGACGGGCCAGATTTGTTTTACTACTACGCTGACCACGATGGTAATCACGAGGGCGGCAATTTGCGGATGGGCCGGCCAGATTGCTTTAGCCAAGCCAAAAAACCATGCGCCGAGACCGGCGGCAGTTGCAATCAGAGTTGCCGCTAGAGTGCTGTTCGTAGAGGCTTTCATGAGATGAGATGCTCCTCAGTTCAAGTCCGACGTTCCACACCGCAGTTTTGTTCCCTCCAGTTTGACATGTAACGCTTTCGGTCCATCCGGCGAAGTGACCACCACCGGGAGTTCCGCCGCATTGACCCACAGGCGCAAGTTGCGCCAATGTGGATGCATGAACCGTCGCAGTTTCTTCAAGGGTATTTCCGCATCCGCGGCCGGGACACTGGCCGCAGCCGCGTTTCACTCCAATGCGCTGGCGCGCGCGCAGGCCGCGGCAGCCGCGGTGACCGGGCGCGCGGCGGACACGGTGGCGCGCGATGAAGACTTCTGGATGAATATCCGCCATGCGTTTACCGTCGATCGCAACATGGTCAATCTCAATAACGGGGGCGTGTCGCCCTCGCCGAAGATTGTCATGGACACCGAGGTGCGGTACCTGGAAGTCGAGAATCTGAGCCCGTCGTATTACATGTGGAACGTGCTCGACCCGGGCATCGAGACGGTGCGGCGGCGGCTGGCGCGGATGTTCGGCTGCGATCCGGAGGAGATCGCGATCACGCGCAACGCCAGCGAGGGGCTGGAGATCGTGCAGCAGGGCATGGAGTTGCGGCGCGGCGACGAAGTGCTCACCACGAACCAGGATTACCCGCGCATGATCACCACCTGGCAGCAGCGCGAGCGGCGCGACGGGATTGTGCTCAGGCAGTTGAAATTCCCGGTGCCCCCGCCGAGCATGGATTACCTGGTGAAGTTGTTTGAAGACGCGATTACGCCGCGCACGAAGGTCATCCACATCTGCCATATGACCAACCGCACGGGCCAGATTTTTCCGGTGCGGAAGATCTGCGAACTTGGGCGGGCGCACTCGATCGAGGTGATCGTGGACGGGGCGCACGCCTTCGCGCAGTTCCCGTTCCAACAGTCGGATCTGAGGTGCGACTACTACGGCACGTCGCTGCACAAATGGGTACTGGCGCCGATCGGCACCGGCATGCTGTATGTGAAACGCTCGAAGATCGAGAAGATCTGGCCGCTGATGGCCGCGCCGCCGGAGATGAACTCGAACATACGCAAGTTCGAGGAGATCGGCACGCATCCGGCGTCGCAGCGCAACGCGATCACCGAGGCGCTGAATTTTCACGACAGCATCGGCGGGGAGCGCAAGGCGGAGCGCTTTCGCTACCTGCGTAAGCGCTGGTCGAACCCGTTGCGGGATTTGCCGGGGGTGAAGATTCTGAACAGCGAGGATCCGGAGCAATCGTGCGCCATCGGATTCGTAAGCGTCGACGGCTTCGACGCGCCCAAGCTGCAGAACTATCTGTGGAGCAAGCACCGCATCTGGACGGTGGCCATCGTGACCCCGGACGAATACCAGGGACTGCGCATCACGCCCAACGTGTACACGACGCTCGAGGAGATCGACACCTTCGCCGAAGTGATGACCAAGGTGATTCGCAGCGGGTCGATTCCGGCCTAGCGCGCGAGCCTTACTGGGCCGCGGGCAACACCGGCACAGGCAGCGTGACCTTGCCGGTGGCGGCCCACTCGACGCCGCGCGTGAACGTGGCCACAAAGGCGGGCGTCTGCACGGCCGGGCCATCGTGGCCCAGGACGTTTACGAAGACGCGGCCCTGGCCGTAATCGACGGTCCACAACACCGGTTCGGCCTTGCCCGGACCGGGCACCGGCTGGGACGGATTCTTATACAGGGAATGGTCGTCCCAGGCCGTGGCCAGGATATGGCAGCAGCCTTCGGGCTGCCACTTCAGGTTGCCGTACAGCTCGTCTTTCTGCTGTACGAAAGTCCGCGGCAGGCCGCGCGTGATGGGGTGGTCGGCGTCGACCACCTGAACAGTGAAGTCATGCGCGGCGGAGTGCTGGCCGTTGTTCGGCCGCCAGTTGGCGCCGGAGAGTTTTTCAAATTCGGTCCAGCCATCGAAGGCCGCGGCGGAGAAGTGGTACACGACCAGACCGTGCCCCGAGCGCACGAAATCCAGCAGCGCACTTTCGGCACGGTCGCCCCAGCGCAGGCCCGTCTTGCGCCAGTCGGCGTAGTTGAGAATGACAACATCATAGGGCGCGAGCGTTTCCGGACCTGCGCCTCGAAACTCCTCATCGATGCGCACTTCAAAGCGGCCGGTATCCTCCAGCGCTTTGCGCAGCAGCGGGCAGACGGTGCGCCAGTCGTGACCGTTCTGGCCGGTGATGATCAGCGCCTGAATTTTTTTGGGCGCGGGCGCGGCGGGCGTCTGTGCCAGCAGTAGAGAAGAGAACGCGAGCAGGGCGGCAATGAATCGCATGCCAATATCCTATGCCAATTGCATGCGCAGGCGTGGCGAACGAGCGCGCGCTCGCCGGCTGTCAATCCATCGCTGAACGCGCTCAGCCGCGGGCAGTGAAGACCAGCGAGGCCGAGTTCATGCAGTAGCGCTTGCCCGTGGGCCTGGGCCCATCGTCGAAGACGTGCCCCAGATGGCCGTCGCAGCGCGCGCAGGAGACTTCGTCGCGCGCCATGCCCAGGCTGAGGTCGGTGCCGACGGTCACGTTTTCCTTGGCGATCGGCGCCCAGAAACTGGGCCAGCCGGTGCCGGAGTCGAATTTGGTTTTCGAGTCGAACAGCATGGTACCGCAGCAGACGCAGCTATAAAGCCCGTCGCGGTGGTTGTCGTGGAAGCTATTCATGAAGGCGCGCTCGGTGCCCTTGTGCCGCGCCACTTCGTAAGCGTTGGCGGAGAGCTGCTTGCGCCATTCGGCGTCGGTCTTGACGATCCTATCGACCTCGACAACGCCGGTGGCGTGGCCGGCCTTGTCGAACTGGGCGATTTTCACGGTCTTTTTCTGATTCGCGGCTGCCTGCATTGTGACGAGTCCTCCGGCTCCGAAAATCCCCAGAATGGAACGCCTGGTCGGAATTGCATTTGGTTTTTTCATAGCACGATTCTCATTTCCCGCCGTGATAGCTGACGCGCCAGATCGAATTCGATCCATCGTCAGAGACCATCAGCGCGCCGTCGGGCGCCACGGCGACGCCGACCGGCCGCCCCCACACGTCGCCCTCGGGCGTGACGAAACCGTTCATAAAATCGATGTACTCGCCGATCGCTTTGCCGTCGCGCATGGGCACGCGGATGACTTCGTAGCCGGTGCGGATGGAGCGGTTCCACGAGCCGTGTTCGCCGGCGAAAATATCCCCTGTGTAGTCGCTGGGGAATTGTTTGCCATCGTAAAACGTCATCTCCAGAGAAGCATTGTGTGGCTGCAGGATCACGTCCGGTGTGATCACCTTATCCTTCAACTCGGGATGCTTGCCGGCGTGCCGGGGATCCTGGTGCGGGCCCATGTACCACCACGGCCAGCCGTAAAAGCCACCCTCCTGGACATGCGTAATGTAGTCGGGCACCAAGTTATCGCCCAACGCGTCGCGCTCATTCACCGAGGCCCACAGCTCGCCCGTGCGCGGGTGCACCGCGATACCGACGGCGTTGCGGATGCCGTAAGCGTAGACCCGCCGGCCGCTGCCGTCGGGATTGAACTCCAGCACGTCGGCGCGCTGGAATTCGCGCTTGACGGTGTCGGCGTCGTCCACATTGCTGGCCGATCCGACCGAGACGAACATCTTCTTCCCGTCCAGCGTGAAGGCCACGTCGCGCGTCCAGTGTCCGCCGTGCGCGGGCAGCACGGGCACGATCGTTTCGGCCGGACCGCGCGCCTTCAGGTCGCCGTTGCGATAGGGGAAGCGCACGACCGAATCGGTGTTGCCGATGTAAACCCATTGCGGGTCCGCTCCCAGCGGATAAAACGCCAGGCCGAAAGGTTGTCTCAAGCCGGTGGCGAAGGTGGTCACAGTTTGAGCCTTGCCGTCGGGCGTGAGACCGCGCATCACTTTGACGTCCTGAGCGCCGCTTTCGACGACGAATAGATCGCCGTTGGGCGCGGTGCGGATGAGCCGCGGATTATTGAGCCCCGTGGCATAAAGCTCCACCTTGAAGCCCGGAGGCACGACGGGCCATGCGCCGTCCGGACGCGCGACCACGGTGGGTCCGTTGGCGGCCGACTCGGTGGCGAAGGGCTCGGGCAGGTCGGCGAGCGTGATGTGGTGCACCACGCCGGGCCGCTGCTGCCGGTAGTCGGAGAAAACTACATGGTCGGCGGAGGCTTGCGCCGCGGCGCTGTGAACGGTCACGACACTCAGGGCGCAGGCGAGAAGCGCCGGGACCAGGACGGGAGTCAACGATCGATGCATAAGCTTCATGTTGTTTGAGAATCGGCAGCGGTCACTTCTTCAACAGTTGCGGATAGGCCTTCTTCAGCTTCTGCAGCTTGGGCAAGGAATTGGCGACGACATAGGGTTCCAGCGGATGGTTCTGGACATAATGCTGGTGGTAATCCTCGGCCGGGTAGAAGACCGTCAGCGGCGAGATTTCAGTCACAATGGGCGCGTTGAATACCTTGGCTGCGGTGAGTTGTTGGACGTAGGCGCGGGCGATCTTCTCCTGCTCGGCGTCGGCGAACCAAATGGCGGAGCGGTATTGGTGGCCCCAGTCGGGCCCCTGCCGGTCCTTCGTCGTAGGGTCGTTGGCGACGCTCATGAAGACCTTCAGCAGCGTCCCGTAGGTGATCTTCGATGGGTCGTAGACGATGCGGATCGACTCGGCGTGATTGGTCTTGCCTGAACCGACAATATGATAATGCGCGTCAGCCGCGGTGCCGCCGGTGTAGCCCGAGGTGACGCTGTAAACGCCCGCCAGTTGCTCGAACACCGCCTCCGTGCACCAGAAACAGCCGCCCGAGAGCACGGCCGTTCGCCGCCCCTTAGCGGCGGGCTTGGCTTCATCCACTGCCGCATCGGGAAAATGAGCGAGATCGACGGCGCTGGCGCCGGCACACGCTCCGGTCGCACAGAGGACCAGCGTCGCGCAAGCGGTGAGCAGGCCGCGTTTGTTCAATTCCTGGATCATGGGCACTCCAATAGATATGGATGATGCGCCCAGCCGGATTTATGCGCAATTGTGCGAATACGGTGCACGAAGAGCGGGCGAACGCGCGGCCGAAACCAGGCGCCGGCCACAACGGCCGCGCCCGCGCGGGCCTGCGCCGCCCTGTGTTCAGCGGTAGTCGGCGGCCAACTTCAACAGCTCTTCCGCGGCCAGCGTCCGCTTCTTCGACCACACCGCAAAGGTGACGCGGGCGACGCCCTTGGCGGACCAGCTTAGGGTCACGCGGTCGACCAGTTCCACGGGAAAGCGGTTGACGATTTCACCCTGGCCCGCCCGGATGAGCCGCCATTCTCCATCCGGCAGCTCCGACGATTGAAGTGTCTCCGATCCCTCTGGCTGTTCGCCCGGAACGACCAGCAGCTTGTCCACCGCCGCGCCGCCCACGGTCCGGTAGCGCACGCGCACTGCGTCGATGTCGCCGGGGTCGAGTTCGGCATGCATCGACAGAACGGCCTCCAGGGGCGCGCGCGTCGCGTTGCGCGCCGTGACCACCGTGTGGACCCAATCGTGGTCCAGCCGGATGTGGCGTTCCATCACTAGGCCGTTGGGACATTTCCCCGACAGCAGCGCTTCCTGCGGCCCGGCCGTGACGGCTTTCCATGTGGCGGGCCAGGCGTAGATCGGATAGTCGGCAGCGGCCTGGGCGACCTGTCCGGCCAGGTCCGGATAATGCTCCCAGGCGGGGTAGGCGCCTTCCGTGGGTTGGGTCAGGAGCGGCACTTCGCGCCCGGCATGCTTCGCGCTGAGGCGCACGATGCGGCCGCTCATTTCCGGCACGAGAGCGAGATGGAAGCTCTCGTTGTCGAGATGAACGGCGCCATAAGCCCGCGTGGCGGCGGCGTTCGCTTCGTTCACTTTGAGATCGTGGCCTTCGGTGATGCGGAGGATGCCGAAGCTGCCGAGGCGCGCTGCGAAATCGCGGAAATGCGCCTGAAAGCCCGCCAAATCGTGAGGCGCGTAAGAGGCATCGTCCAGAAAGTATTGGCGGGAACCGAGCAGCTCGACATATTCAATCAGCAGCCGCGCCTTCTCGATGCGCCGCCGCAGCGCAGCGCTATCGGCCGCGTGCAGCGCTTCGTCAAACAGACGATGCGCCTCCGGCAGAAATCCCGGCGAAAAGGCGAGGATGTTGTAGATCCACATGTGCTGGCCGAGGCCGCGCGGCGGCAGCCGGACCTCGCGCTGCAGTAAATCAAAATATTGGCGCATCGGTTTGGCCGCGGGACCGTAGACGCCTTCGAAAAATTCATTCAGATCGCGCTCCAGGTCGGTGCGCGGGTTCCACAGCAGGCGGGCCGTGATGTAGGAACGCAGCTCCGCGTTTTCACCGCCGCCGCCGGCCTCGTACGAACCTTCGAGGAAGATGCCCACGACGCCGCTGCGGTGGTACAGCGGAATGTCGGCGGCGAGTTCATCGAAGTCCGGAAACGGCGTCAGATAGTGCGAGAAATTCGTGTTGTAGTGCCAGATGTAGAGTTGGTTCGTGATCGCAGCCCAGGTCTTGAGATTGCGCAGAAAGTAAGCGCTGCGGGGACACTGCTCGTACGGGTGCGCCTCGCACACGCCGATCGGACAGAGGCGAATCCGCACGTTGGGCCGCGGGCGCACGTGCGCCGGCGGATTCTCGCTATACCAATAGGCCAGCGTGTCGATCAGCTTGTCCGGGTTGGTCTTTTCGATTTCGGCCGCGACGGCGTTGACGAACCGCAGAATCGGCCCGCTGTGCTGGCCGCCCTCTTCTTCCTCGACGCGGCGGCAGCGGTCGCACTCGCACCAGCCGTTACTATCGTTCTGGGATACCGAGATGATGCTGGCCGTGGGGTGTTCCTTGATCCATTCGCGGACGCGCTCGACGGCGATCCTCAGCACGTCGGGGTTGGTGAGGCAGAGCTGCGCGTTATCGGGACGCCGCGCGCCGTCGACGAGCGCGAAGTACTCGGGGTGCGATTGGAAGTACTTCTCGGGCGGCACCAGGCTGTAAGAGCTGTGGACGAAGGGGAAGTACTCGACCTTGCCGCCGGTGGATGCGTCAAGGGCGGCGAAGTTGCCGTTGGTCTTGTTGCGCGCTGCCCAGTCCTTGTCGAAGGCTTCGCGGATATAAACCTCGCGGTATTCGAAAGCCGGCTTCTGGCGTTCGTCGAGCGCGGGCACTTCGATTGTGCTCCGCTTCGGGATGCGGCTGATCTCCGGCGTGAACCAGCGGCAGCCCAGGCGCTCCAGGAATGTGTAGACGCCGTACATCGAGCCGCGCTGCCGTCCGCCGGCGATGACAATGTGCCGGCCGGCGGTCTTCAACTGGAACTCCTCGGGGCCGTACGATGCCGCGTCAAAGCCCTTCGCCACGCGCCGAAGTGCGGGGCTGTCACCAACAAAGATCAGCGGACGCGACGTGCGGCAGTCCGTGGTGATGCCGAGCCGCGCACCGGACATCTCTTCGACAAAACGCTGCAGTTCGTTCGCGCCGCGCTGCTCGGAAGGCGAGGCCTCGGGCGAAAGGCAGATCGAGTACGCTGAGCGGCCGTTTTGCACCAGCGTCAGCGCGGACAACGGCAGGCCCAGGATGAGCAGGCAGAGAAGCTGTTTCACGGACGATCATTCTACTCCCCGCGACCGCGAAGTGGTGTAGCGGGAGCCTGCCTGCGCGCCCGGCCGGCTACGCGCGCGCGTCGCGGATTCGCGGAAAGTACATCCAGACGTGGCCGCCGTTGTCGTCCTCGCCGAAGATGATCTCCCCGTCGCGGCCCGTGACCGCATCGCCGAAGACGTAGCCGTAGCGCCGCCGCTCGAGGACCGAAACGGCGACACCGAGGTTCGAGACCGTGCGGGCGGCCGGATCGTAGCAAAACATTTTGGCCATCTCGTCGCCACAGAATCCGAATATACGGCCGTCGAAGGTCACGGCCATCGGGCCAACCGGAGCCAGCGGCGCGCGTCCGAGCGGCCCGCTGAAGCCCTGGCCTTCGTTGAACGAATACAGCGTGCCCTGCGCATCGGCAGTGTAAAGCGCGCCCGTATGTCGGTCCGTGGCCCAGAGCGGCGGTTGATCGCCGAAGCCCTCCGGCAGCTTCACGGCCTTGCGCTCGAGCGACTGGGACGCCGGATCATAGCGCCATAGCGTTGCGCCTTCATCGCGGCCGAAGATGCCGCCGCGCGAGGCCACGGCAATCCTCCCGCTGCCTGGCGCCTCGGCCACAACGTGGACCTTGAACGATGCGTCCATGGTGAAAATGTGGCGCGTCGTGGTTCCCACGATGGTCTTCCGCGATGCGTCGACGACGGCATGCACGACGGCTTCACCCGCCACGCACTCGCCGTGATCGGTGAGATCGGGCCGTTCGAAGCCCCACTCCTGGATCAGGTCCTCCGGGGCCAAGTCCAGCAGCGGCGCGCTGATGGCTCGGCCGCCGCGCGCGCCGTTGACAAATGCCACAAAGCCCGCATCCGTGCAGCACACCGCTGCGCCCTGGGTCGCGCCCGCGGGCATTCCCAGGTCGAAGACGATGCCATTGAGCCAGTGCAGCGAAGCGATGAACAGGTGGCTGCGCCGGCCGCTGGTCGCGCCGTAGACGGTCCCGTCCGACGCCGCGGCGAGCGCCGTGATGTGGCTCTCATCCAGCGGAATCTGGATCGTCATGCCCGGGAAACACGTGGGGAAGGCGACCATGGTCCCTTCTCCCATGAAAGTGTGGTGATGGACTTGGTCGAGGTACTCCTTGATCCGCGGCGAATTGGGATCGAATCTCAACTTGGATTTCGTTTGCATGATCGTGAAACCTCCTCATCCCCACATGCGGATCGGCAGATGCGCGTTTTCGCGTTTGCGATCGGCCGGCATCGAAACCTTGAAAATCCCGCAGGGGTTCGAGCCGACGTGTCCAAAGAACAGGTCGCCATTGTGGTCCACGGCGCCGCGCGAGACGTAGTGCGCGAAACCGGTGGGGTGTACGAGCCGGGTGACTTCGGTGCGCTCGAGTGTCTGCGGGTCGAGCCGCCACACCACGCCCTCGCGTTCCTTATGCGGCGGCGGCAAGGGATTGTAGACCGGATCGCGCCAGCGCGAGGCCACGTAGTACAGCTTGCCGTCCCCGCCGAAAACCAGTCCTCCGCAATGGTCGCGGAACATATCGACGGGGAAAGTCAGGTCGCGATCCTGTGTGGCGGGGCCGAGGTCCTCGACCCGCGGCCATTCGCCTTCGTTGGGCCAGATGCGCATCAGGTGTGGATTCGGGCACCACGTCGAGGCGTAGACGCACTCGCGGTCGGGAGCGGGCGCGACATCGTAGAACACGCTGTGCCAACCGGTCTGGTAGTTGGCGTGGGGCAGCGTATCGGGCGATATTTCCAGCCGGTCCGTTTCGGGCGTGTAGCGCACCAGGTGGCCGTAATCATTGGTCGTCCACACGCGGTGACGCCGATCCAGGAACACCGTTTGCGAATTGATCGAGCCGATGCGCCCCAGGTCGCGGCGCTGGCGCGTCTTCAGGTCGTAGATGAAGAAGTGATCGCGCGGGTAGGAGATCGCGTACAGCAGCCCGCGCTCTTCGTCATGCAACAGGCAGCGGCATCCTTCCTTCGGAATCATCGTGTCCCACCACAACACGCGGTCGTGTTGCGTATCGAATGCCAGCAGCGCCGCGCCGCGGAACAGCCGCTTCTTGTCGTGCCACGAGTACCAGGGGTTGTAAACCGGCAGATCGATCGGCGGTCCCGACAGGTGCGTGGCCATGTACATGACATGGTCGTGCATCGACGGCGCGAAGCTGTAGTGGATCTTGCACTGTGTGGCGTGGCCGGAGTCGCCCGGATCGTCGACCATTTCAGCGAGGTTGAAAAGATAGTCGAGGTCGTCCTTCTGCTCGTTGTAGCGGACTGGCTTCACGACGCCGCCAGGCACGCCCTCGGCGCAGGCCGCGGCGTAGATCCGGCCGTCCGGTCCCACCGATAGCGACCAGCACGTGTCCGAATCGGGGTGCTTGGTGAAGGGGTACCAATGGACCTTGTATGGTTCGGCGTCTGGCGCGGCGTTTTTCGCGCCCGAGGCCTGCGCCACAACCAGCCCCGCGGAGACAACCCCCGCGCCGGCCCGCATGAACTCACGGCGCCCAATTCCTTTCGGCTGCATCATAAGGGTAAAGTCCTTCCGGCGCTATTCTACCCGCTCGCGCACCGGGACGCGAGCAGATCCGGTACCGGAGTCTTTCGTCTTCCGAGTGATAAAATAAAAATTGACTCGCGTCGAATCACCTCCGCGCGCAGAAGCGATTCGGCCGGAAGGGATGTCGATGAAACCGTCCTCCCGCGGTGGACATCCTTCAAACATCTGCCTGGGAAACCCCGACCAACGGACGATGGATGAAATGTTTTAGATACATCGCGGCGACACTACTGCTGTGCCTGCACGCAGTGCTCGCCGCGGCTGCCGGTTCTACGCAGCCGCCGCTGGAATTGAAGATCGACGTGACCATCCGCGACCAGTCGCATCTCAGCGTCCCCGCGGTGCAACTCCAGCTCAGGTTGGGCACGGACGTGGTGGCCATGGCGGCGACCGACGAAAGCGGGCACGCGACCTTCACGTCATTGAAGCCCGGGCGCTATACGATCACGGGCACGAAGGAGGGATTCGAGCCGCTGAGCCAGCCCGACCTGCTGCTCGCCGAAGGTGGATCGCTGTCGGTCGAACTCACGCTCGTGCCGAGCCTGGCGCGCAAGGAGAGCATCGAGGTGCGCGATACGGCCACGCCGGTGGAGGCCGGATCCGCGCCGCCCAGCACCGTGACGACGCAGGACGCCCGGGACCTGCCCAGCCGGCCGGCCAACGTGACCGACGCCCTGCCGTTGATCCCCGGCGTGGTCCGTTCTCCCGGCGGCGGTCTGCAACTCTCCGGCAGCGGCGAGAATCGCAGCGCGCTGATCGTCAACTCGGCCGACGTCACCGATCCGTCGACAGGCAAGTTCGGCCTGACCGTGCCCATCGACAGCGTCGAAAGCCTCAACTTCTACCAGACTTCGTTCCTGGCCGAATACGGACGTTTTTCGGCGGGACTGGTTTCGGTAGAGACGCGACGTGGCGGCGACAAATGGAAATGGGAACTGAACGACCCGTTTCCCGAGTTCAACATTCACAGTTGGCACCTGCGCGGGTTGCGCACGGCGACCCCGCGTCTGAATTTCGAAGGCCCTCTGATCCCGGGCAAGCTCTATTTCTCGGAGGGCTTCGAATAC
>Ga0187851_10001083_pt1 | contig 26633 bp, 23 predicted proteins | sample June2016WEW_6_10_FD_132997 | JGI IMG/M metagenome (GOLD analysis project Ga0187851, IMG submission 132997) | Peatland microbial communities from SPRUCE experiment site at the Marcell Experimental Forest, Minnesota, USA - June2016WEW_6_10 | ecosystem: Environmental > Terrestrial > Soil >...
AGTGGCGGATCAGCGACTCCATGCTGGTGTTGATCTCGTTGCGGGGAGGCAGTGACACCCTGCGGTCGGTGCTGTTCACCGGCCCCTCGGGGAGACCCGCCATCGCCTGGTCGATGATCCGCAGCGATTCGCGCATCTCGCGCATCCGCACCAGGTAGCGGTCGTAGATGTCGCCGCGCTGCCCGATCGGAACGTCGAAGTCGAAGTGGTCGTACGAGCTGTAGGGCTGCGCCTTGCGCAGGTCGTAGGGAACGCCGCTGCCCCTGAGCGTCGGCCCGGTCACCCCGTAGTTGATGGCGTCCTCGGCGCTGAGCACCCCCAGCCCCTGGGTGCGCTCGCGGAAGATGGGGTTGCCGGTGATCAGCGTCTCGTACTCGTCGATGTGGTGGGGAAAGGTCTTGACCACCTCCTCCACCATCCCGTAGAACTCGGCGGGCACATCGGCCATCAGGCCGCCCACCCGGATGAACGACGTGTGCATCCGCACCCCGCTCACCAGCTCGTTGATGTCGAGGATCTTCTCGCGCTCCCGCCAGGCGTAGACGAAGGGGGTGGTCGCACCCAGGTCGAGGGCGCTCGTGCCGTACCAGATGAGGTGGCTCGCGATTCGCGCCAGCTCGCACATGATGACCCGCAGGTACTGGCCGCGAGCCGGCACCTCGACCCCGAGCAGGCGCTCCGCCGCCAGGGAGAAGCCGAGATTGTTGCTGAGGGGCGAGAGATAGTCCATCCGGTCCGTGTAGGGGATGCACTGCTGGTAGCCGTGCCGCTCGAAGTCCTTCTCGAAGCCGGTGTGCAGAAAGCCGATGTCGGGCCGGCAGCCCCGCACCACCTCGCCGTCGAGGTTCACCACCAGGCGCAGCACGCCATGGGTGGAGGGATGCTGCGGCCCCATGTTCAGTTCCATGGTCTGGTCGTCGAGCTGGACCAGGTCGATGGCGTCCACCTCCGGGATGACCCCGAGCAGCTGCCGGGCGCGGTCGTGCTGCTCGGAGGCGATGTCCCGACCCGGCGGCCCCGGCGGTGGCAGCGCGCTCATCGCGACGCTCCCGGCATCTCGGGCGGACGCTCCTGGGCTGGAAGAGCCCATTCCAGGTTGTGGGTGAAAGCGATCGGCTCGCCGAAGGACGTGTAGTCCTTGCGCAGCGGGTGGCCGTCCCAGTCGTCGGGGAGCAGGATGCGACGGAGGTCGTGGTGCCCCTCGAACTGGATGCCGAGAAGGTCGTAGGCCTCTCGCTCGTGCCAGTCCATCCCGGCGAAGACTCCTTCCAGTGTGGGCACCCGGGCATCGTCCTCGGGCACCTGCACGACCAGCCGGATCACGTCGTTGTGCCGCATGGAGCGGAGCTGATAGACGACGTCGAAACGCGGGGCGTCGGGTTCGCGGTCGGGCCAGTCGACGGCGGTCACGTAGAGGGGCAGGTCGTAGCGCGCCTGATCGTGGTCGCGCAGGAGGCGGGCGACCTCGACCAGGCGGTCCCGACCCACCCGGATGGTCACCTCACCGAAGCCCTCATCGGCGGCGAGCACCGCGTCAGGCAGTTCACGACGGAGCAGGTCCAGCGCCCTCGTCCCCGCGGCAGGGCGTGGTCCGGTGGCTTCCCCCACGTCAGTCATCCCCGCTCACCCCCGCCAGGAGGTGAGGTGGCTGCCGGCGATCTTCTGCTGCAGCTTGACGATCGCATCGAGCAGGGCCTCGGGGCGAGGCGGGCAACCGGGGAGGAAGACGTCCACCGGTACCACCTTGTCAACCCCCTGGACGATCGCGTAGTTGTTGAACATCCCCCCGCTCGAGGCGCAGGCGCCCATGCTGATGACCCACTTGGGCTCGGGCATCTGGTCGTAGATCTGGCGCAGGACCGGGGCCATCTTCTGGGAGACCCGGCCGGAGACGATCATCAGGTCCGACTGGCGCGGGGAGGCGCGAAAGACCTCGCAGCCGAAGCGCGCCATGTCGTAGCGGGCGGCGCCCGTGCCCATCATCTCGATGGCGCAGCAGGCGAGGCCGTAGAGCGCCGGCCAGAGCGAGCTGTACCGGCCCCAGTTGACGAGCTTCTCCACGGTGGTGGTGAGGATCCCGCTCTGAAGGGCGGCACGCTCCCTCTCCCCCGCCCGGGGCAGCGGCAGAGCCCCGGCATCCCCGAGCGAGGTCGCGAGCGAGACGCGCGGGTTGAGCGCGGGCCCGACCGTCGGGTTCAGCGCCATATCGCCGTTCAGTCCCATCGGAGCGCCCCCTTGGCCCAGATGTAGACCAGCCCCAGCAGCAGGGTGAGGATGAAGACCCCCATCTCCACGACCCCGAAGACCTTGAGCTGGCGGACGACGGTCGCCCACGGGAAGAGGAAGATCGATTCGACGTCAAAGACGATGAAGAGCATCGCGGTCACGTAGAAGCTGACCGAGAAGCGCCGCCGGGCCGAGACCGACGGGACGATCCCGGACTCGTAGGGGAGCTCCTTCGCGGCGCTCGGGCGGCGCGGCCCGAGCACGGAGCTGAGCAGCGGCACACCGGCGCCGAACAGGATGCAGATACCCAGAAAGACCAGGATCGGCGCGTAGTCCGAGAGCATTTCTGCGCATCCTACCAAGGCCAAGGGTCCCGGCCGCGCCCGCCAGACGGCCCTTGGGCGGGGTGCCCAAATCGCCCCCGATCAGACCGCGCGAACCTGCACCTTGCCGTGCTCGACACGCGTCTGGTACACGACCGCCGGCGCGGACGCCGGGCCGTGCACCGCCCTCCCGTCGCTGAGGCGGAAGCGGCTGCCGTGCCAGGGGCAGGTCACGCAGAGCTCGTCGTCGACGCTGCCCTCGTGGAGGGGTCCGGCGGCATGGGGGCAGACGTCCGAGATGGCGTAGATCTGCGTCCCCCGCCGGTACAGCATCACCCGAGCACCCCCCGCCTCGGCGAGCGTCGGGGTGGCCTCCTCCAGGCTGTCCGTCTCGAGGGCGCCAACCCACTCGCTCGGCTTCTCCAAAAAGGCCTGATGGTCGACCCCGACCCCACGGCCGAAGCTGAGGTGGCCGCCCAGGTACCCGCCGGCGCTCACCGCCGCGAGGCCGAGCAGGCGCAGCGGGCGAGCGCTCCGGTGGCCCGCCATGAGCGACGCCGCAAAGAGCCCGAGAGCGGTGACGTTGGCGGCGGCGTGGACCACTCCCACGCGCCTCTCCGGCCCGTAGGAGTCGGCCCAGTCGCTGAGCCCGCTGACGACGGCGGGAACCGCGGCCAGGGCACCGAGCTCGACCAGCGGGTCGACCGCGTCAGCGGCGCCCGAGCCGCCGAAGAGGTCGAGGATCACCGCCCCACTCCAGCAACCGATGGGGAGGTCGCTGAGCAGCGGATGCAGCGGGTGCTCCAGCCAGGTGCCGCTCAGCAGGCTCTTGGCCGGCCTGACCGCGGAGTTCACGAATCCGGCGATCCGGTCGGATACGCCATCGAGGGCCTCGAGGCCCTCCAGCTTGCCGATCAGCTCCCTCAGTCCCACGTTCAGAAGGATATGGCACCCGGACCCTGGCGTCGACGAGCAGCCGCGCCGGCCCGGGGAAGGTGGCACCGCCCGCCGGCTCTCGCCGGCGGCGGCACCACCCGGAGAGAGCTCAACCGGCGGCGGTAGCCGGGACGACCTCGGCCTCGATCTCGAGCTGGATCTTCTTGCTGACCAGGACGCCACCCGACTCGAGGGCGACGTTCCAGATCAGGCCCCACTGCTCTCGGTCGATCTCCGCGGAGGCGGAGACGACCGCCACCGAGGTGCCCCAGGGGGTCTTCTCGGCGCCCACATACTCGACATCGAGGGTGACCGGATGGGTCTGGTTGCGGATGGTCAGGTCGCCGGTCACCGCGAAGTGCCCACCGCCCGCGCCGGTCACGGCGGTCGAGCGGAAGGTCATGGTCGGGTGCTTCTCGACGTCGAAGAACTCGGCCGAGCGCAGGTGGTTGTCCCGCTTCTCATCCCGGCTGTTGAGGCTCGCCACGTCGATGGTCACCTCCACAGCGGAGACCGCCAAGGTCTCGCCGACGGTGATCTTGCCCTCGAACTTCTCGAAGTTCCCACGGACCTTGCTGACCATCAGGTGGCGGGCCAGGAACCCGACCTGGGTGTGGGACGGCTCGAGGACGTACGCGCCGGCGGCGAGCGGGGGGGTGGTGGCGGTCTGGGTCATGTCTCTCTCCGATGGTTGACGATTCGACGGTTGATACGTCGACTGTTGCGGTATCAACTATACTCATAAGATCGTTGCGCTGTCAACCTTCGTGGGGTAGGCTTGGAGGCATGGTCATGACGGAGACGGACCGATCGGTCCACCTGCAGGCGTGGCATGCGCTCCTCCGTGCCCAGGCCGGCGTGGCCGGCAACCTGGAACGTGAGCTCATGGCCGCCGAAGGGCTGCCACTCGCGTGGTTCGAGGTGCTCCTGGTGCTCGACCAGGCTCCCGACGGAGCCCTCCGGCTCCAGCGGCTGATGGACACCGTGCTGATGACCAAGAGCGGTGTGAGCCGCCTGATCGACCGGATGGAGGCCGCCGGGCTGGTGGTCCGCTCGGGCTGTCCGTCCGACCGGCGTGGCGCCTTCGCCGTCATCACCGAGCTGGGCCGGGAGAAGCTGCATCGAGCGACCCCCATCCATTCCGGCGGGATCGACCGCCACCTGGGCAAGGTGCTGGACACCGAGGAGGCGGCCCGGCTGCGCGACGCCCTGAGCGCTGTCGCGGACGCCCTCGGCAGCGAGGCCGTCTTCACCGGCTGCCCGGGCGCGGACGCCGAGCACCACGCTGACGCCGATCCCGAGGGCGGCGACCAGATTTAGGGGCCGTTTCCAGCGGCCAACCCGGTGTCCGACGGCGGGGCGGGGGCCGAGTCGCCCACAATTGCCTCCCGTGGCCGGACAGATCGTCAGTGACAACCTCACCGAGTCCGAGGCGGCGGAGCGCGCCGCCCTCCTCGATGACCTCAGCTACGGCATCGACCTCGAGCTGAGTGACGACCCTGCGGCGCCGGTCTTCCGCAGCTCCACCCGGATCGGCTTCTCCTGCCGCCGCCCGGGTGTGGACACCTTCCTCAACCTCACCGTCGGCGAGCAGGGACGGCTCCGGGAGGTGCGCATCGGCGGGCAACCGTGCCCCTCAGCGGTGGCCGGCTACGACGGCGCCCGCATCCCCCTCGCCGGTCTCCCGGTCGGGCCCACCACCGTCGAAGTGCTCGCCGACTGCGCCTACGAGCGGGTGGGAGTCGGCCTCCACCGGGCCGTCGACCCCGCCGACCGGCAGGTCTACCTCTACACCCACTTCGAGCCCTTCGACGCCCACAAGGTCTTTGCCTGCTTTGACCAGCCGGATCTGAAGGGCCCCCTCACGGTGGCGGTGCGCGCCCCGGTCGCCTGGGAGGTGTGCGGCAACGGGCGTGTGCTCGGCCGGGACGACCACGGCGACGGCAGTCGCACCTGGCGGTTCCACACCACCCCTCCCCTCCCCACCTACCTGATGGCGGTGGCGGCGGGCGACTACCGCGTCATCGAGACCACGCACCGGGGCCTCCGCCTCGCCCTCTACGCGCGGCGGTCACTGGCGCCCCAGCTCGAGGAGCAGGCCGAGGAGCTGTTCACGATCACCCGGCAGGGACTCGACTTCTTCGCCGAGGAGTTCGGCATCGCCTACGCCTTCGACGAGTACAACCAGCTCTTCGTGCCCGAATTCAACATGGGCGCGATGGAGAACCCGTGCTGCGTCACCTTCAACGAGGTCTACGTCTTTCGCAGCCGGGCCACCGAGCTCCAGCGGGCGCGGCGGGCCGAGGTCATCGTCCACGAGATGGCCCACGTCTGCGGCTTCGGTGACGTCACCACCATGCGCTGGTGGGGAGACCTCTGGCTCAACGAGACCTTCGCCACCTACATGTCCAACAAGGCGATGGTCAACGCCACCGAATTCACCAACGCCTGGGTCGACTTCGCCAACACCATGAAGTCGGCGGCGGCGCGCCAGGACCAGCTCCCCTCCACCCACCCCGTCTCCACCCCCTGCGCAGACACCAACGAGGTGCGGCAGAATTTCGACGGCATCACCTACCAGAAGGGGGCAGCCGTCCTCAAGCAGCTGGTCGCCTGGGTCGGTGACGGCCCCTTCACCGAAGGGGTCCGCGAGTACTTCCGCCGCTACCGCTGGAGCAACGCCACCCTCGGTGAGTTCCTCGCCTGCATCGAGGCCGCGTCGGGGCGCGATCTCGCCCCCTGGTCGGCGGAGTGGCTCCGCACCGCGGGGATGAACACGCTGCGTCCCGAGATCGAGGTCTCCGGTGGCGGCATCGCGCGTTTTACGATCGTGCAGTCGGCGGCCCCCGCCCACCCCACTCTGCGCTCCCACCACGTCCGGGTCGGCCTCTACCGGCAGGACGGGGGGCGCCTGGTCCGGTACCGGGTGGTCGACGGCGAGGTCTGCGGGGAGCGCACCGAGATCGCAGAGCTCACCGGTGCGCCGGCACCCGACCTGGCCGTGGTCAACGACGACGACCTCACCTTCGCCAAGCTGCGCTTCGACCCGACCTCCCTGCACACCGTGCTCGAGCACCTGGGCGGTGTGGCCGATCCGCTGCCCCGCTCGCTCTGCTGGGCGGCGCTGTGGGACATGACCCGCGACGCCGAGCTGCCCACGCGCGACTTCGTCGCCGCCGTCCTCCACCACGCCAGGGTGGAGACCGAGGTCACCGTCCTGGAGCGGCTGCTCAGCCAGGCGCTGGCGGCCATCGACCAGTTCGGCGACCCTGCCAACCGGGAGACGGCGCGCGCCGGCGTGGCCGGCATCGCCTGGGACCAGCTGACGGCCGCCGAGCCGGGCGGCGACGTTCAGCTCACCTGGGCACGAGCCCACATCGCTGCCGCCGATTCCACCGATGATCTCGACCGGCTGGAGCGGCTGTTCGACGGCACCCAGGGCGTCCCCGGGCTCCTGATCGACAACGACCTCCGCTGGATGATCCTTGGCCGTCTCGCCGGCCTCGGCCGCGATGCCGGCGCCCGCATCGACGCTCAGCTCGTCACCGACGACACCGACTTCGGCCGCCGGCGCGCCGCCGCGTGCCGGGCCGCGCAGCCCGACGCCGCGGTCAAGCGTGCCGCCTTCGACCAGGTGGCCGGCGGTGTCGACCTCCCGCTGCAGACCCTCAACGCGCTGATGGGGGGCTTCGGCGTGGGGCCCTTCGTAGTCGGCGGATTGGTCCAGTGGGGCGAGGGCCAGGCCGCCCTCCTGCGCCCCTACGTGGAGCGGTGGGTGGAGGCGGTGCCTGGCTTCTGGGCGCAGCGCAGCACCGAGGAGGCGGAGAACTTCACGGAGTACCTCTACCCGCGCCAGCTGGTCGAGCCGGAGACCCTCGTCGCCGCCGATCGGGCGCTGGCGGCGATCCAGGCGGCCGATCTGTCGGACTCGACGCGGCGCGCCGCCTCGCGGCCGATCATCGAGGGCAAGGACGGCACCGAGCGGGCGATGAAGGCCCGCGCCTGCGACATCGCCGCGTCGCGCCGCTGAGGACCGCCCGGCTCAGCGTCTGCTCCTCCGCGGGCTCGGTCATGCACGTCAGTGCACTCCCTCGCCCTGCTCCTCGCCTCCTTGATCCAGACGACCTCAGCGGCGCGAACCGGAGCCGTGAGACAAGACCGGCTCAGCGCCGGCTCGTCCACGCCTCTCACCGGGAGCCGGTGGACACCCCCGACCCGAGCGACATCTCGTACCCGCACGGCAGCTCGGCGGGGATCTCGGGCGAGCTGACCCGGCCGTAGATGGAGAGCAGACGGTCGACCATCCGCTCCCAGGAGAAGGTGGCCGCGCGGCGGCGGGCCGCCTCCCCCATCCGCTCCCTGCCGGCGTCGTCGTGGAGGATCTTGGAGATGGCGGCGCAGTAGTCGCGCGGCTCGCGACCCTCGACGAGGAGACCGGTTTCCTCGTCGGCCACCACCTCGGGGAGGCCGCCCACGTGCGAGGCCACCACCGGCGTGCCCTGCGCCTGTGCCTCCAGGGCCACGAGGCCAAATGTCTCCACCCGCGACGGCACCACGCAGACGTCGGCGAGCGCGTAGTAGCGGGCCAGCTGGTCGTGGGGCACGGCGCCGAGGAAGCGGACCCGGTCCCCGATGCCGGCGTCCATGGCCAGCTGCTCCAGCCGGCGGCGCTCCCCGCCATGGCTCGCCTTGGCCCCGTCGCCGCTGTCCTCGCCGATGAAGAGGCAGACCACGTCCTGGAGGTGGGGGTCGCGATCCATCTCGGCGATCGCCTCGATCAGGGTGTCCGCCCCCTTGAGCGGTTCGAGCCTGCCCGCGAAGAGGACGACCCGGCGCCCCTCGACGTCCAGCTCGCCGCGGAGGGCGGTGACGGCACCAGGCTTTGCCGAGTGGAGGTCGACCCCGGGCTCGGCAACGCAGATCCGGTCCCTGCTCGCCCCGTAGAGCCGCACCAGCTCCCGACCCTCGGCCCGGCTCATGGCCACGATCCGGTCGCAGGCGGCGGCCAGCTCCTCCTCGACGGCCCCGCGCTGAAAGTCGGGGGGGAGCCCCGCGGCCGCCTTCATCCGAGCGAGCGAGTGAAACGACTGGACCCACGGGATGCCCAGCCGATCACGGGCCCGGCGCGCGGGCGGGCCACTCAGCCAGTAATGGGCGTGGATGAGGCGGTAGCAGCGCTTCTCGGACGCGGCGTGAGCCAGCATCGCGTCGGCGAAGGAGTCGAGCAGCGCCACCAGGTCCTCCTTGGGGAGAGGTCGGGGCGGGCCCACGTCGAGGAGGACAAGCCGGCTCCCCGGGGCGATCAGCCGCTCGGCGGGAAGATCGGGGTCGTCGCGGCGGACAAACACGTCGCTGGGCACTCCCCGCTCCGCGAGGCCCTCGCAGAGCCGCCGGACCCCGAGATTCATTCCGCCGTTCTCGCCCCGCCCCAGCTCACTGAGAGGAGAGGCGTGAACCGAAACGACGGCGATGGCGCGGCCACTCGGCGCGGTCATGGCCTCAAGTCTAGCCACGAGGGCTCGTTGCGCCGTCAACCACCCCTGGACGCCCGGAGGCCCCGGAGCTCATCGAAGCCGGTCAGGCGAGCTCACGGCACCCGATGTCTGTTCTGCGGGCGGCGGCGAGGACCAGCTCGGCATCCATCAGCACGACAGTGTAGGAGGTCGGTTGCCCTAGCTCGGCGCCCATGCCACCCGGTGCAGGGCGGTGAACACCAGCGGCTGGACGCACACGATGACCGGCGCGGCGCCGGGGAAGAGGGTCAGCCCGGCCGCCACCCCCAGCCAGGTCAGCAGGCCGATCCGCCACCAGCCGGGGCCGGCGCAGCTGTCCGCCACGAAAAGGATCATCGGGAGGCAGAGAACGTAGGCACCCGGAATCAGGAGCCACGCCCCCCACTGGGTGCTGAACTCGGGAAGGAGGGAGCGGTCGAGGTGCATCACCCCCGTGAGGCCGAGCACCAGAGCCGCGACCACGTACGCGATCACAGCCGTCGGGATGAAGCTCAGGGAGAGGGAGAAGGCACGTCCCGCCGCCGCGGACGAGGCGCTCGACACCGACGACACCGAGCGGAGGCTCGATCCGGGCGGAGGGATGGGCAGAAAGCGGCGCCTCGACGACGCTCGCCGGCCCGGCGCGGGCACGAAAACCCACTCCGGACCGGCAACGCCTCCCCCGTCCCCGCTCGGGACGTCGACACTCACGGCGCCCACCGTAGTGAGCGGCGAGCGCGCGGACATCAGGGTTTCCCCTCGATTGCCGGCGCGGCCGGGCGGCGCGAGAGCTGTTCCCCCGGCTCAGACGGCCAAGGCGCCCCTCAGTCGGGCCAGTACTGCTCCTCGTGGACCGCGGCGGCCTCGAAGCCGCCCCTGCGGAGCGCACCCTTGACGTTGTCGATCATCTGCGGGTTGCCGCAGATGAATGCCGAGGCGGTGCCCGACACCAGCCCCAACCGGTCGGCGTGCTTGCGCACCACGTCCTCGACCCGCCCGCGCTCACCCTTCCACTCGGGGTCGACCCAGGGTCGGCTGATGGTGGGGACGTATTCGAACCAATCGTGATCCCGGACGCACGCCCTCATCTCGTCCAGGTAGGCGAACTCGTGGGAGACGCTCGCCCCGTGGAGGAGGAAGACCGTGCCCTCGGGCGACCACTCGCCGCGCTCCTGCCGCCGGATCAGGGTGCGGATGCAGGAGAGGAAGGGAGCGATCCCGGTGACCGTGGCCACGAAGATGTGCGCCTGGCCCGCGACCGGTGCCTCGCGCAGGAAGAGACCCTTGCAGCGGCGCCGGACCGGCATCTCCGCCCCGACCGGTTGGGCGTAGAGGGGGACGGTCAGCTCGCCCTCCGGGACCCGCTCCACGAACAGCTCGATCTCGTCCTCCTCCGGCGAGGAGCAGATCGAATACGGCCGTTCGACGAGACGTCCTTCGACCGGCAGCGCCAGCGTGCAGTACTGCCCGGGCCTGAACCCGAGCTCGAAGTCGGTGGCGATGCGCATCACCCAGAGGCCATCCGCGGCCTCCCGGCGGCTGACGATCCGGGCAGTTCCGAATTTGGTGGCGTCGATGGTGGGGGGGGATTCGATCATCGGGGGTCAGTTTAGGGCGTCGGCGGGCACCGGTTCGCCTGATGCCGCAGCCGGAGGGCTCAGTACCGGCCGGGCTCGCTGTCCAACCGGGCTCAGGCCTTCTCGGGATCGCGGCCGGCGGGCATCGGAACCCCCCTGGCCGGGCTCAGACCTTCCCGGGATCCACCAGCAGGAGCCGGACCGTGCTCGTCGCCAGCTCGCGGCCGTCCTCCGCGTTGCGCATGGTCACCGCCCACTGGTGAACACGGCGGCCGGCGTGCCGCACCGTCGCCTCGGCGTCGACCCTCTGCCCGGCGCCGGCGGTGCGGAGGAAGCTGGTGTGGTTCTCCAGCCCCACCGCCCCCCGGCCGGAGCCCTGGGTGCCCGCCGCCACCATCGCCCCAACCGATGCCAGGGTCTCGGCGACGGCCGCGTAGACGCCACCGTGGACCAGGCCGTACGGCTGCAGGTGCTTTTCGCCGATCTCGAGATGGGCGGTCACCCGGGTCGGGGTGATCTCGTCGAACTGGAGCCCGAGGAGACCGACGAAACCGGCCGTGGGATCGAACCCGGAGAGCGGCCCGGCGGGCACGGTCATCTCAGCCAACCCCCGGCGGACGCGGTCATCACGAGCGCACCGGCTGAGGAGCCCGTTCCATCTCGACCTGGTAGCGCGCCGTGAAGGCGCGAAGCGAGGGGGTGATCGGTTCGTCCAGGTGGATGCGACCCTCGAGCGACTCGGCGGTCTTGAGCCCGTGCCCGGTGATGTAAGCGACCACCACCTCGTCGCCCTTCCACCTTCCCGCCTCGGCGAGCCGGCGCAGCACCGCGACCGTCACCCCGCCGGCGGTCTCGGCGAACACCCCCTCGGTACGGGCGAGCAGCTCCACCGCATCGAGAATCTCATCGTCGCTGACGCTCTCGACCACTCCCCCGCTCTTGCGAGAGGCGCGGATCACGTCCTCCCCGTCCGAGGGGCTGCCGATGGCGAGGCTGCGGGCGACCGTGTCGGGGTGCCGGACCGGGGTGACCGGGTGGTGGCCGGTGAAGGCGTCGGCGACCGGCGCGCAGCCGGAGGCCTGGGCACCCGTGAGCCGGGTGTGCGCCGGCCCGTCGACGAGGCCGAGCTCGACCAGCTCGTGGATCGCCTTCTCCGCCTTGACGAATTGGGAGCCGGAGGCGATCGGGATCACGATCTCGTCGGGAAGCCGCCAGCCCAGCTGTTCCACGGTCTCGTAGGTGAGGGTCTTGCTGCCCTCACTGTAGAAGGGCCGGACGTTGATGTTGCAGAAGGCCCAGGGGACCTCGTCGGCCAGCTCGCTGCCCAGGCGGTTGGCGTCGTCGTAGGTGCCGTTGACCCGCACCAGGGTGGGGCGGAACACCGCGGTGGTGGAGATCTTGGCGGCCTCGAGGTCGGCCGGGATGATGATCACGGCGCGCATCGCGGCGTGGGCAGCGTACGCGGCGACGGAGTTGGCCAGGTTGCCGGTGCTGGCACAGGCGATGGTGTCGAAGCCATGCCCCCGGGCCCAGCTGGCGGCGACGCTCACCACCCGGTCCTTGAACGAGTTGGTCGGGTTCTGGGTGTCGTTCTTCAGGTAGAGGTTGTGCAGGCCGAGGAGGTCGCCCAGGTTGCGGGCCCGGATCAGCGGCGACCAGCCCTCACCCAGGGTGATCGGCTCCAGCTCGTCCTCGAGGGGCAGCAGGTCGTGGTAGCGCCAGATGCTGGCGGGGCCCGCCTCGATGCTCTTGCGGGAGACCCGGCGGCCGATCTCGGCGTAGTCGTAGGCCACCTCGAGAGGGCCGAAACAGTTGTCGCAGGCATGCGTGGCCGCGATCGGGGTCGTGTTGCCACAGGCGCGGCAGCGCAGGGAAAGTATTCGTTGGCTCATGGGGTGGACCTCAGGTTTTGGTGGATGTCAGATCATGCGTGCGGGGCGGTCAGGCCGCCCCGGCGCATTCGCATCCCCGCGAACCCGCCGGCGCCCGGTGGCGGCAGCGGCCGCAGCGAGGGCGTGTGAGATCTCCACATCCTGGCCCCGAAGTCTAGCGGGACCGCTCCGAGGACTGGTTCCGGGAGGCTCGGGGGTGAGGAGTCGCGCTGAGCGAGCCCGGGGCGGCGTCAAGAAGTGCGGTCGAGCACCGCCCGCACCAGCCCGGGCGCGGCGGCGCGGACGACGGCCGCGAGCCCGTAATACCGGGGTGTGTAGCGCTCCGCCCTCTTGCGCACGGCACAGTCGGCGATCGCCTCGGCCACACCCCGGTCGCTCCCGATGAACCAGCGCCAGATGGGGTGGTCCCGCATGCCCTCGGCGGGGAACCCCTCGGTCGGGACGAGCCCCGGCAGGACCAATCCGACGTGCACGCAGTGGCCGCGCTCCTCCTGGCGGAGCGCATCGGTCCACCCGGAGAGCGCGAACTTGCTGGCCGAGTACGCGCCCGAGCCGGCACGGGCCACCCGTCCGGCGGTGCTCGCGACGTTGACGATCGAGCTCGGCGCGGACCGCCGCAGCAGGGGGAGCAACGCCTCGGTGAGCCGCACCTGGGCATTGAAGTTGAGATCCATGGTCTGGGCCACATTGGCCCAGCCTGCCTCGGCGAAGCGCCCGCCCCAGGCTGCGCCCGCATTGTTGACCAGGACATCGAGCCGGCCGTGACGCTCCTCGACGACCGCGGCGATGTGGCTCGGGGTCTCGGGCACGGTCAGGTCCGCGGCGATCACCGTCGCACCGCCGAGCTCGCGCGCGAGGGCCTCGAGGCGCTCCTCGCGGCGAGCCACGAGCACCAGCTCGGTACGCGACATCTCCGCGAAGCGGCGGGCGGTCGCGGCGCCGATCCCGCTGCTGGCCCCGGTGACAAGGACGGCGCGTGGCATCTGGGAAGCAGTCTACGGGCCCTCGGCGGCAGGGCGGGCAATGAGAGCGCACTTTCCTATCACGTCCAGCGAGTTCAGGCCCGAAGCCGCCGTGCTCAACGCCCGGGGCTTTGGTCGTGAGAAGGCGCTGTGATTAGCCGCGACTCGATGGGTCGAAGTGACGCGTCTGCCGGAGGTGGGTCAATGTGACCGATACCGCAGCCAATGAGCCCATTGTCGATCACCAAAGAGGTCCTCATACTCAATCGTACTGGGACTTTTGTCCCGAACCCGGTACGAAGGTGGGTATTCCCGTGTCGCTTCGGAAGATCCTTCAGATCGCGGTAATCGGCTCCGGCCTCGTGGCGGGAGCGTCAACCATCGTCGGTCCACCTTCACTCGCCGCCGGCTCGACGCTCACCTGGGCGGCACCGGTGCGCGTCGATTACCAGCCGCCGTTCGCCGGCGAGCTCGTCTCGGGTGTGTCCTGCCCCGATACCGGCCTCTGCGTTGCGGTCGGCGGCAACAGCGTGATGACCTCCACCCACCCCACCGGAGGGGCATCGGCCTGGGCGGCAGCCATCGTGCCCGGCACCAACAATTCGCTGGATAGCGTGTCCTGCCCCAATAGCAACCTCTGCGTGGCCGTGGGTACCGGCACAGCCATCTCCACCGATCCAACCGGAGGGGCATCGGCCTGGACAGTGACTCGCGCGGTGGACCCCGCCACCGTGGTGACGGGCGTGTCCTGCCCCAGCAGCAGTCTCTGCGTCGCCGTGGACGGCAGTGGCCACGTGGTCACCTCCAACAACCCCACGGCAGGGGCCCCGGCCTGGACGGTGAACGACGTCGACGGGACCAACCCCCTGAACGGCGTGTCCTGTCTCACCAGCGGCCTCTGCGTCGCGGTTGACGAGGACGGCAGCGTGATCACATCCGCCAACCCCACGGGAGGTGCGTCAGCCTGGGCGGTGACTCATGTGGACGGCTCTAACTCCCTAAACGGCGTGTCCTGTCTCAGCAGCGCCCTCTGCGTCGCGGTGGACGGCAGCGGCAACGTGGTCACCTCCACCAACCTCACCGCGGCCACGCCAACCTGGACGGTCGCGGACGCGGACGGCTCCAACTCGCTGAATGGCGTCACCTGTCTCATTAGCCCACTCTGCGTCGCCGTGGACGGCAGCGGCAACGTGGTCACTTCCACCAACCCCACCGCGGCGGCGCCAACCTGGACGGTTGCGGACGCGGATGGCTCCAGCCATCTTTCCGGTGTGTTCTGTGCCGCCAGTGGCCCGCTCTGCGTCGCCGCAGACGGCGGCGGGCATGTGGTCACCTCCACGAACCCCACCGGAGGTGCCTCGGCCTGGACGGTGACCGCGGTGAACCTCTCCAATCTTCTAAACGGTGCGTCATGTCCGAGCACCAGCCTGTGCGTCGCCACGGACCTCAGCGGCAATGTGGTCACCTCGACCAACCCCACTGGAGGCGCATTGGCCTGGACGGTGATCCATGTGGTCGGTGCTGGTGCGCTGGCGCAAGTTTCGTGTCTCAGCAGCGGCCTCTGCGTCGCCGTAGGCGGCGGCGGCCTCGTGGCCACCTCTACCAACCCCGTCGGGGGTGCGTCGGCCTGGACGGTGACCCACGTTGACGGGAGCAATTCGCTGGACGGCGTGTCCTGTCTCAGCGGCGGCCTCTGCGTCGCGGTCGACGAGAACGGCAACGTGATCACCTCCACCAACCCCACCGGCGGGGCGTCGGCCTGGACGGTGACCCCTGTGGACCCCGCCCTCCCCTCGGGTTCGTATCCCCTGCTCGGCGTGTCCTGCCCCAGCAGCGTTCTCTGCGTCGCGGTGGACGGCCACGGCAACGTGATCACCTCCACGAACCCCACCCGAGGAGGGACCGCCTGGACAGTGACCTCCATCGTCGATCACAGCCTCAATGGCGTGTCCTGCTTCAGCAGCGACCTCTGTGTTGCCGTGGACGACCTCGGCGACGTGGTCACCTCCAGCAACCCCGCTGCGGTGTCGCCGACGTGGACGGCGATCACAGTCGACGGTGGCAACTCCCTGAACGACGTGTCCTGTCCGAGCAGCCATCTTTGCATCGCCGCGGATGGCAGCGGCAACGCGGTCACCTCCGCCAGCCCCACCGGAGGGACGACGGCCTGGTCGGTGACCAGGGTTGATGGGGCGGATGACCTGTTCGGCGTAGCGTGTCCCGACACGGGGCTCTGCACCGTATTGGACCAGAACAGCGGCAGCGTGGTCATCGCCAGCAGCAGTGTGCTCAGGGTCACCGCGCCCAGCATCGGCGCCTCCTGGGCGCGGAGTAGCCCGCATGCCATCACCTGGTCGAGCGCGGGCACCCCTGGAGCCCGTGTGAAGATCGAACTCCTCGAGGCCGGAAGGGTCGTGACGACGGTCGTGAAGTCAGTGCTGACATCGGCTGGCACCTACACGTGGAAGATTCCAGCCAAGCAAATCCTCGCGACTACCTACCAGATCGAGATCGTCTCGGCGACCAGCTCCTCGGTCTTCGGCGTCTCGGGCGATTTCGCGATAACCTGAGCAAGGTTCAGGGACGTCTTTCTCGCGGCCCGTGCCTGTCGCCGGAGCCCCCGCAGTCGGTCCTCGGGCGCGCTCCGAGGATGGCGAGGTTCACGCAGTGAACCTGCCTGAAGCTGTGCGGTGTGTTCGTCGCTGATGTTACACACGCATGTTTGGCATGATCACCGGCCACGACCGTCCGAGAGGTGGGGCTTCGCGGGGGCGTCGGCGAGGACCCCGCCGCCATCGGTGCACTCGCCGACCGACTCGGTCAGGGAAGGGTGCCACCTCACCGGGACCGCCGCCTGGAACACCCTGGTGGTCGGGGAGCAGGCGGCCCGGATGCCGGAGAGCACCCGCGCGTGCCGGCAGGCGTCCTGACACTCTTTCCCGGTGCCGGTATCCGAATCCTGGAGAATCGCAGGCGGTGTGACCACCTACCTCATCCGCCGCGTGGTCCAGGCGGTCCTCGTCCTCTGGCTGATCTGGACCTTGATCTTCGTCATCTACTTCGTGGTTCCCCACGATCCGGCCCGCCTCATCCTCGGTTTCCGGGCGCCGGAATGGCTGGTGGAGAAGCTCCGGGTGAGCCTCGGTCTGGAGCGACCGATCTGGCAGCAGTACTTCGACTACTTCGCCCGCATCTTCCGCGGCGACCTGGGCCAATCCTTCGTCGTCGGAGCCCCGGTGACCAGCGTGATCGGGCGCGACATCCCCGTCGATCTGGAGTTGGGTCTACCGGCCGCGGCCCTGTGGCTCACCGTGGGCCTCGGCATCGGCATGCTTTCAGTGCGCCGCCCCGGAAGTATCCGCGCTCGCGGCGCCACCATCTTCATCTTCTCCGTGCTCTCGACCCCCGCCTTCATCCTCGGAGGGGCGCTGCTCTTCATCAGCGACGACATCCTCTCCCGCCACGGTCTCCACGTCTTCCCATTTCCGGGGACCTGGACGCCGCTCCATGTCAACCCGCTGGCCTGGGCCGACAACTTGGCGCTGCCCTGGATCACCCTCGCACTGGTCAGCGCGGCGGTGTATGCGCGGCTCTCGCGCAGTTCACTGAGCGCCGCGCTTCACGAGGACTACATCAGGACGGCGCGAGCCAAGGGACTGTCGGAACGTCGGGTCTTCTACCGCCACGCCCTGAGAGCCGCCCTTACGCCCCTCATGAGCCAATTTGGCATCGACCTGGCCGCGGTTCTTGGCGGGGTGGTCGTGGTCGAGGTGGTGTTCGGGATCCCCGGTCTGGGGCACCAGCTCATCACCGCCGTGGATACCGAGGACCTGCCGATGATTCAGGGCATCGCCCTACTCACCTCCGCCTTCGTGGTGATCGCGAACCTCGTTGTCGACCTGCTCTATGCGGTCATCGATCCCAGGGTGCACATCACGCCCAACCAGGTCTGAGCGCAGCGCATTGGACTCGAGCCGGGGCCTCGGCCAACCCATGGCCGGAGGTCACGCCAGCGGCGGCTCCCCGTCTGCGGCAGTCATCCGGCGCACCGCCGCCCGCCCCGCCTGCAACGCGGCCTGGTCCAGCTCGTACCACCTCTCCTGCGTGACCAGCCGGCGCAGCGCCCCATCTACCGGGCCGTCCGGAAGCATCCTGGTGGCCTCGAGCAGAGCGCCCAGCATGACCATGTTCCCTACCTTCGCCGACCCCAATCGATCGGCAATGGCGGTACTGGCGATCGGGATGATCTGGACGCCACTCCCCGCGCAGTCCGCCAGCACGCGGTCGGCGTTGTAAAAGACGAGCCCGCCCGGCTCCATCGACGGCAGGAACTTGCGCAGGGACGGCTCGTTGAGCGCTATGAGCACGTTCGGTCGGGAGACCACCGGGGAGTCGATCGGCACCGCCGAGACGCGCACATGACAGTTCGAGGTGCCCGAGCGCATCTGCGGCCCATAGGACGGTAACCAGGACACATGGTAGCCGGCGCTGAGTCCGGCTTCGGCGAGGAACTCCCCGAGCAAGAGGACGCCCTGCCCGCCGAACCCGGCCACGACGATCCGGTGGTCCGCGGTCGGGACCGGAGCGGGGGGCGCGGCCGTGTCGGGAGCCTCGCCCACACCTAACGCCGGGTCCAGGCCGAGGATTCGCGGCAGGTCCCCGAGATCCGGAACGGTGACCGCAGGATGCTGCGCCTCCGCACTCGCGGAGCGATCGCGGAAGTTCCCGAGCGGGAAGGTGCGCGTCATCGTCTCGCGAACGAAGGTCTGGGCCGCGGAAGGATCCAGGCCCCAGCCGGTGGGGCACGGCGAGAGCACCTCGACCAGCGAAAAACCGAGCCCACGCACCTGATTCTCGAGGGCACGGCGGATCGCCCGCCCGGTGGCCATGATCTGCTTGTTGCTGCCCAGCGCGACGCGCTCGAGGAGGACCGGCGCGTCCAGGGTGGCCAGGAGCTCGCACACCCTGAGCGGGTATCCATGCACGGCCGGGTCTCGGCCCCCTGGCGTGGTGGTGGTCTTCTCCCCGAGCAACGTGGTCGGCGCCATCTGGCCTCCGGTCATTCCGTAGATGGCGTTGTTCACGAAGATTACGGAGATGGTCTCGCCGCGATTCGCCGCATGGACGATCTCGGCTGTTCCGATGGCGGCGAGATCGCCGTCGCCTTGATAGCTGACCACGATGCTGTCGGGACGGCTGCGCTTGACCGCGGTGGCGACTGCCGGGCCGCGGCCGTGGGCCCCCTGGATGTTGCCCACGTCGAGGTACTCGTAACCAAACACCGAGCAGCCCACCGGGCTCACCAGGATGGTGCGGTCCTGGATGCCCAGCGTGTCGATGGCCTCGGCCAGCAGCTTGGTCACGATCCCATGACCGCACCCTGGGCAGTAATGGGTCTGGTGCTGGTCGTCTTCCTTGCGGTCGAAACGCCGATAGAAGGTCGGCGAGCGCCCGTGGACCACCGCCATCGCCGAAGTGTCACCGGCCATCGGTGCTCACCTCCACCGGCACCCGCGCGCCGACCAGGGTTGTCCTCTCCACAAACTGAAGCACCTCTTCGACGGTGGGGATGTTGCCTCCCACGCGGCTGTACATCTGCACCGGCCGACGGCCCTCCACCGCCAGCCGCACGTCCTCGACGAGCTGCCCGGTGCTCATCTCCACCACGGCGAAGTCCCGCGCCGTATCGGCCAGAGCGCGGATCGCCCGGGTCGGGAAGGGATAGAGCGTGATCGGGCGGAGCAGCCCCGCCCTGATCCCGCGGCGGCGGGCAATCTCCACCACCGCGCGCAGCACCCGCCCGACGATGCCGTATCCCACCAGGATGATGTCGGCGTCATCGACCCTCCAGGCCTCCCACCGGGGCTCTGATCGCTCGGCCTCACGGTACTTGGCCTCGAGCGCGCGGATGTGCCCCTCCAGCTCATCAGGATCGAGGTGGATGGAGCTGACCAGGTTCTGCCGGGTGGCCGCGTTCCCGGTGACCGCCCACGCCGGGGCCGCCGGGACCGTCCGCGGCTCCGGGAAGGAGACCGGCTCCATCATCTGGCCGATGCTGCCGTCGGCCAGCACCACGACCGGGTTGCGGTAGCGATCCGCGAGGTCGAAGGCCTGCATGGTCAGGTCGACGAGCTCCTGCACCGACGCCGGTGCCAGCACCAGGTTGCGGTAGCAGCCGTGCCCCCCGCCTTTGACGATCTGGAAGTAGTCACCCTGCTCGGGGCCGATGCCGCCCAGCCCGGGTCCGCCCCGCATCATGTCGACGATGACGCAGGGAAGCTCGGCTCCGGCCAGGTAGCTGAAGCCCTCCTGCATCAGGCTGATGCCCGGCCCGCTGGAGGCGGTCATGACCCGCACTCCCACGGACGCGCCCCCGTAGAGCATGTTGATCGCCGCCACCTCGCTCTCGGCCTGGACGAAGACCCCGCCCACCTCGGGGAGGTACTTCGCCGCCACCTCCACGATCTCGCTGGCCGGCGTGATGGGGTAGCCGTAAAAGGCGCGGCAGCCGGCCAGCAGCGCAGCCTTGACGACCGCCTCGTTGCCCTTGATCAGCTGCTGCTCCATGGCTCAGACCGCGAGCCGGCGCAGCACCGAGATGGCGCCGGGCTCCGGGCACACGTAGTAGCAGATGCCACAGGCGGTGCAGCCCGATCCCAGGTACTCCGCCGGGTGGTAGCCGTAGCGATTCAGCTCCACCGAGAGCTGGAGCACTCGCGGCGGGCAGGCTCCGACGCAGAGGCCGCAGCCTTTGCACTCATCCCTGTCGACGGCGACCGCCCCTCGGGCGTGGGTTTCCTGCATCGGACCTCCTAGGTCAGCGCCACGCGCCCCTCCAGCCGGTGCGTGCGCACCGCGTACTCGAAGAGCTCGGCGCGAAAGCTCGGATGGGCGACACCGATCAGCGCTTCGGCACGCTGGCGAAGGCTCCGCCCGCGCAGGTGGGCCACCCCGTACTCGGTGACGACGTCGTGGACGTCGGCGCGGGTGGTGACCACCCCGGCACCGGGCGCGAGGGTGGGCACGATCCGTGACACGCTCCCTCTCCGTGCGGTCGACGGCAGCGCGATGATCGCGCGTCCCCCCCTCGCTCTGGATGCGCCCCGTACGAAGTCGAGCTGTCCGCCCACCCCGCTGTACGGCTGCGCCCCGAGGGAGTCGGCGCACACCTGCCCGCTCAGATCGACCTGAATCGCCGAGTTGATGGCGATCATGCCGTCATTCTGGGCAATGATGAACGGGTCGTTGACGTAGCGCGTGCGATGGAACTCGAACACTGGATTGTCATCGATGTAGTCGAAGATGATCTGTGAGCCGAGCACGAAACCGCTCACCACCTTTCCGGGATGAAGCGTCTTGCGCGCTCCGTTGATCACCCCTGCTTCGATGAGTGCCACGACGCCATCCGGGCACAGTTCGCTGTGGATACCCAGGTCGCGGCGGTCGCCCAATCGGGCGAGCACGGCGTTGGGGATGCCCCCGATACCGACCTGGAGGGTGGCGCCATCGGGGATCAGCTCAGCGACGTGGTCCGCCACCTGCATCTGGACTGCGTCAGGCGGCCTCGGAAGGAGCTCTCGAAGTGGTCGCGACACCGGCACGAGGGCAGTGACGCGACTGGCGTGAAGGAAAGTGTCCCCCAGTGCGCGTGGCATCTGGTCGTTGATCTCGACAATGACGCGCGACGCCTGGCAGGCGGCGGTCAGAGTGCAGTCAGGCCCGAGGCCGAGGCTCAGGAAACCGTGCTCATCAGGAGGCGAGGTCTGGAGCAGCGCGACGTCGATGTGCAGCTCGCCGGCGAAGAGGCGCTCGATCTCTCCCAGCGACACGGGGGTGTAATCGGCTCGCCCCTCGGCCACCGCGGCGCGAACGTTGTCCCCGAGGAACAGCCCATTGTGGCGAAAGTGCCGCGCGAGCTCGGGGCGCGCATAGTCGAGCGCACCCAGGGTCATCATGTGGCATATCTCGACGTCATGAAGGTCGGCAGCGCGTGCCGCGAGCGCATCCAGCAACGTCGCGGGCGTCCCACAGCCCTGCTGCACCCAGACGCGGTCTCCGGAGCGGATCAGCTGAACCGCGGTCTCGGCGGTCGCCACCCTCTCCCGCCACTCCACCACGCGATCTGTCCCCACCCGGCCCGCCGACATCCGGGCGGCGACGCTCGGTGTCTCGTCAATCATTTACTCGACATCCCGTGGTCCGCCGCTTGGCCACCGACAAACGCACCGCCGTTGGATCTGAAGCGCTTCCGGGTTCCGCCTGGCCTGCGCTGAGCCCCTCAGGCTACGGGTGCAGGTATACACCCAATTTCCCGCCCGGACCAGCGCCGCGGCCGGGTCCGCTCAGGCTGTGGCCGCCGCCGCGGATAGCTGCCCGACTATGTGCGGGGTGGCACAGGAGCAGAGCGCGGGGCGTCCGAAGAGGTACCCCTGGGCGGCGGTCACCCCGAGAGTGATGAGCGTGGCCCGCTCCTCTTCCAGTTCCACACCCTCGGCGATCACCAGCGCCTCGGCCTGCCGTGCAAACTCGGCGAGAGCACCCACCATGGCACGGCGCATCTTGTTGAGGTGGATGTCGCGCACCAGGGAGATGTCCACCTTGATCACATCGGCCTCCATGTTGACGATGTGGCTCATGGACGAGAAACCCGAGCCCGCGTCGTCGACACCGATCAACACCCCGGCGGCGCGGAGCGGCTCGAGCGCAGCGGTGAATGCCGGATAGTCATCTATCTCGGTGTGTTCGGTGATCTCGAGGATGATCATTCCCGGTACGATCCCCCTCAACAGCGATGCCAGCTCAGGGGACCTCGCCACCGCCGGCGACGCGTTCAGGTGCAGAGGACATCCTGCGGGAAGGTGGGGAAGATGGCCGAGAGCCAGGCGGATCGCCCGCAGCTCGAACTCGAGGCCCAGATCGTTGTCGGCCGCATCCGCAAACCACATGTCCGGCGGCCGCTGTGGCGGGCCGTTGACCCGGCAGAGCGCCTCGAAGGCAATCGGCTCGCGAGTCTCGATATCGACCACCGGCTGGAAGACGACGTGCATGAGGTCATGGTCGAGAACGTGGCGGAGCAGGAGCACCTTGCTCCGCGCCTCCTCCCCCTGGCCGCGAAGCTCGGCGCCAACCGCGGTGGCGGCGGAGGCCGGCATCGAGGCCTGGCCGCGAATCGCCCGGTGGATGCCGTCGAGCACGTCGTCGCCGGCTGCGCCCTTGACGATGTAGCTGATCGCCCCGGCGCGGATCATCCCCATGACCGTGCTTGCGTCATCAAAGGCGGAGAGGGCCACCACCCGCGTCTCCGGCGCCGAGCGGCGCGCTTCGGCCGCGACGACCTCGCCGCCGCCACCCGGGAGGCGCACGTCGCAGAGGCAGACGGTCGGCCGCAGCGACCGCACCATCTCGGCTCCTGCGCTCGCATCAGAGGCCGAGCCGATCACCCGGAGCTTGGGGTCGATGCCGATCAGATCGATGAGGGCCCCGGAGAAGCGAGGATCGTCGTCGACGACCAGTACCGTGTGAGCAGGTAGGGAGGTGTCTAGCGCCTCTGCACTCACCATGATTGCGACTCTGGGCGCTTTGGTGCGTCTGGGGTAGATGCATCTGCCCCATGCGTGGCCGGTGCATGTGCTCGGCCGGAAGAGGCGCCCGACCGGCGCTGGGGCTCGACCGGTGCCGGATCGACTTCAGAGTGGAAGCGGCAGCTGCCCCCCGTCGCCGCCCGCGTCCGGGGAAGGTTCGACCTCCAGCCCGAGCAGCTCCCCCATCTGGCGGCGGCCCGCGATATCCGCGAGGTCATGCACCGGGATCTCCAGCGACCTCGCAAGGCGTATGGCGCTTCCCGTGCCACCGCGCCCCCTCGCCCCCGGTGTCCAGCAGACCACCATCTCGACCGGCGAGTGGAGGTCGGCGCCCAGGATCTGATGGACGTTGCGGGCGTGCAGCCGGCGGCTGCTCTTGGGCAGCCGCGCAAAGACGGGGTGGATCCGCGCCATGACGTCGTATGCCTCCGGGGACGCCTCGACCAGGCGAGCCTCGGAGTGCTCGTTGTACCCGGGCCACGGCAGGTAGATCTCGCATCTCCCACCGACCTCCCGTGCCCCCTTCTCGAAGGCGCTGTCCGCCCCGACGGCGCCGCCCGACCGGAGCGTCCAGCGGCGCCGGGCCAACTCGGCGCCAAACCGCTCCATCAGATGGCAGATCCCCGCCGGCGTCGCACGCGAACCGATCCCTGCGTAGGCGCGGCCAGGGACAGGTGGCGTGGTCACGCCGGGTATTGTGAACCGGGGTGGCCCGCTGCTCCTGGCTACGTTCGGGGCGCAGCCGCCGCCTGGCCTGACTGCGCCGCCCTCAGCAGCTCGGCGATCTCCGGGCGGGTGAACTCGGCCGGCAGCGGCTCCCCCTGGACGAGCAGCTCGCGCACCCGGGTTCCGCTCAGCACCGAGCGCTGCTCGGCGGGATGCGGGCAGGTCCGGGTCGACGCCATCCCCCCGCAGGCCCGGCACCAGAACGAGTGCTCGAAGCGCAGGATCTCGATGCCCAGCTCGCCGGGCTCGTACTGGTCGAATATCCGCTGCGCCGCGTAGGTGTCGTAGTAGGTGCCAACTCCGGCATGATCTCGTCCCACGATGAAGTGGGTGCAGCCGTAATTGCGCCGTATCAGGGCGTGGAACACCGCCTCCTTGGGGCCCGCGTAGCGCATCCACGCCGGGTTGGTGGCGAGCAGCACCCGCTCCGCCGGGAAGTATCCGGCCAGCAACTCCTCGTAGCAGGCCATCCGGGTCGTCGCGGGGATGTCGTCACTCTTGGTCTCCCCCACCAGCGGGTGCAGGAGCAGCCCGTCGATGTTCTCCAGGGCCACCTTCTGCAGGTACTCGTGGGCACGGTGCACCGGGTTCCGGGTCTGGAAGCCGACCATCGTCGCCCACTCCCGCTCCGCCTTGGCCTTGCGCACCTCCAGGGGAGTGAGGTCGTACTTGGGGAAGCCGGTCTCGGGGCGGCGGAGCGCGGTCAGGCCGCCACCCACCGCCCAGCGCCCGGAGGCGCGCAGCAAACGGACGCCCGGATGCGCGTCATCGCCGGTCCCGTACACCGAGAGCGCCTCGGTCTCGGCGTCGGTGCGATAGATGTCCTCGACATCCACGACCGCGATCACCTCGCCCTGGTGGCGCAGCGCCACCCGCGGCTTGCCCCGGATCCGCTGGACGCCCTCGTCGTCCAGCCGCAGCAGTACCGGGATGGGAAATGGCTGGCCCCCCGAGAGGCGCCCCGATCCCACCACGTCCCGATAGTCCGGGGCGGTCATGAAGCCGGGCAGCGGCGAGAGGGCTCCGGTCCCCAGCATCAGCGCGTCGGCGGCCTCGTGCGGCCCGACCTCCACCACCGGCAGGTTCGCCGCCTCGGCGCGGAGCGCCGCCCCCTCCTCGCCTTCCAGGAGGCGGGGCCGCACCCCTCTCCAGATGTGGCCCAGCCGCTCCAGGCGGTCGAGAATCCGCTCCACGGACTCCTCCACCGTCTCCTGCGCGCTGTCCACGATGATCTCGGGGTTGAACGGCGCCTCATAGGGGTCGCTCACCCCGGTGAAGTGGGGGATCTCGCCTCGCAGCGCCTTCTCATACAGCCCCTTGATGTCGCGCCGCACCAGTTCCTCGAGAGTGCAGCGCACGTACACCTCCACGAATCCCGGCGTCGCCGCTCTCACCTCGTCCCGGATCTCTCGGTACGGCGAGATCGCCGCCGTGATCCCCACCCCCCCATGGGCCGCCACCAATCCGGCCACATAACCGATCCGCCGGATGTTGGTGTCCCGGTCCTCCTTGGAGAATCCGAGTCCCTTGGAGAGATGGGTGCGCACCTCGTCACCATCCAGGACGGTGACGTTGCGCCCCAGCGTCCTCAGCTCCTGCTCCAGCCGCGTCGCGATCGTCGACTTCCCGGCGCCGGACAGCCCGGTCAGCCAGATCACCAGCCCTCGGCTCATCCGCCTGCTCGGGGTGGGGCCGCGGTGGCGGCGGTGGACTCCGCGCGGTCATCCGCCCGGCCCGGAGAGGTGGCGACGTGCGCGGTGGATCCGGGCCCCGTCAAGACCGGGTGCAGGCCGCACTCCTTGATCGAATCCCCTTCCCACCACCAGCGGCCGGCACGCTCGTCCTCACCGGGGCGGGGGGCCCGGGTGCAGGGCGCGCAACCGATGGACGTGTAGCCGCTCGCGTAGAGGGCGTGGCTGGGCAGGTCGCGGGCACGCACACGGGCCCAGACCTCCTCACGGCTCCAGCCCACGAGGGGCGCCACCTTGGCGATCCCTCCACGCCCCCCATCGCGGGAGACGACCGGGGTCGCCCGGCGGTTCGCCGACTGCTCGCGGCGCAGCCCGGTCACCCAGGCGTCGTAGCCCACCAGCGCGCGGGCGAGCGGCCGCGCCTTGCGAACGTCGCAGCAGGTGAGCCGCAGCTCCGGAGAGAGATAGAAGAGGTTGACGCCGTGCGCCCGGGACATCTCCGCGAGCTCCGTGGGGTCGGGGCTCACCACCTTCAGGGTCACCGCGAATCGGTTCCGCACCGTGTCGATGAGATCGTGGGTCTCCTGGGGGAGGCGACCGGTGTCCAGGGTGATGACGTCGACGCCCGGACGCAGCCGGCTCGCCATGTCGATGAGGACCACCGACTCGGCCTGGAAGCTGGCGACGACCGCGACCCGCGGGAACCGCTCGAACGTCCAGGCGAGGACCGCCTCGGCGCCGGCGCCCTCGAGGTCGCGGGCAGCCGTCTCCAGGTCGTCGACCGGGATGCGCACGGCGGAGGTCATGGCTGACCGGCCGGTGGCTGGGCGGCCGGCTGGGCCGCAACCAGCGGCCGGGCAGTGGCTTCAGGTGCGGGGTTCACGTGGGTAGGTCTCCGGGGCCGGCAAGATGGGCCGGCGGTGGGCAGGATCGGCGTCTGGTCTGCGACCGGGGAGCCGAGCGGTCACCCGTGGATGCGTCTCCGTCGGGTGGGGCGATCCGCGCTGGCGCTCTTGCCGGCCGCGGCGGGCGGCCTACATACAGGCGCAGGCGACCTGGCGGACGAAGTCCATCTGCCCCCAGCGGGAGAAGAAGATGGTCGGGGACCCTCCGTTCCGCATGGGTTGGGAGTATACCAACCAAGCGTTCTCTACGGCAAATGGTTCGGCTGCAGGCGAGGAACACCAGCGGCCGCGCCTGACCGGGGTGGCACGCGGGCTACAGGTC
>Ga0187851_10001084_pt1 | contig 26629 bp, 19 predicted proteins | sample June2016WEW_6_10_FD_132997 | JGI IMG/M metagenome (GOLD analysis project Ga0187851, IMG submission 132997) | Peatland microbial communities from SPRUCE experiment site at the Marcell Experimental Forest, Minnesota, USA - June2016WEW_6_10 | ecosystem: Environmental > Terrestrial > Soil >...
CTGCCGTTCGTCCCGTTCACAGTCGCGGAAATTGTCGCACTGCCGACTGAATTGCCCGTTGCCAGGCCCGCCGAATTGACGGTTGCCGCAGTCGTATTTGAAGAAGACCACGTTGCAGACGTCGTCACATTGCCGGTAGAGCCGTTGCTGTAAGTCGCGGTGGCCGTGAACTGCTGGGTCGCACCCACGCTCATGCTTGGCGTTGAGGGCGTCACCGCAATCGAAGTGAGCGTTACGGTTGCTGCCGTCACGGTGAGTGTCATCGAGCCTGTGACACCGCTCATTGTCGCCGTGATAGCCGTGCTGCCAGCGGCCACGCCCATTGCTACGCCGGTCGCACTCACCGTGGCAACGGCCTGATTGGATGAAGCCCAGGTCACCGAAGACGAAAGGTTCGCGGTCGATCCATCACTGTAATTCCCAGTCGCCGTGAATTGTTCGCTGGCATTGACTGCAATGCTCGGGTTTGAGGGAGTGATGGAAATCGAACTCAGCGATTTTTGTGGAATGGAAGTGGTCGTGGTCGCGGTTCCGCAACCAGCGAGCGATATCAGAACAAAAGGCAGAGCTAAAGAAATAAATTTAAGGCGGCAGCGCAACGCATTCATGTTGGCCTCGAGAAGATTTAGAAAACTTTATCGAACGTCTGAATCCCCCCCTCGAATCTTTGGAGACTACTGTTCACTGGTGCCGGGGGCCTAGGAGAGACACGCCCCCCTGCATCGTTCAGGTGCGAGAACGCGAACACGGGTTGCATCTCGCGGATGAGAATTCGGACTGTTCGGACTGCGCGCGTTCGAACGGGAAAATCATCGCGAAATATAAGTCCATTCGGCTAAACAGGTTCGCGCAGCCAAGGCGGTGACGAGCCGCCATGCCATTTACTGTTTATTCAAACTGTTGCGTTCACGCTCTGGGTACGCTTTGTGAGTTGCCTACATCGCCGAGTCGCACTTGCAGCTCGACAAGTTCGCATTCCCATTGGGCGAATGAGGCTTCCGCCGGCTACTCTTCAATTTCTTAAGCATCATTCCCAATTTGACACGCGGACTCGCCGCAGGCACACCGTGGGAATGGCTGCGCCCCTCCGACACTGATATCACATCGAAAATAGCTAACTTTCTCGTACTGTAATTTCCAGCAAATCTATAACTCATTCTCGATGCGAAGTTATCGAGCGGCACTGTGGTTCAGAGCTTTGCGAGCACTGCGATTTGGGAACATAGGAGAAGCACGCCAGTACTTTTGTACCGTGTCAAGTTACAACTTTCGGCCAAGCGGGAGTGAACTTTCGAGCAAGCCAAAGTAATCGAAATGCCTGCTACGATTCACTCACTTCGTATTTATAGCTAACGCACAACCCTTAGTTGTGTAGGCAAGGCTTGGTGAGCGATACGGTCCAGCTAAGTCCGAGGACTGATACAGACACAGGCGCTAAGCTCCCGCAGCCACTTTGTCGCGATAGCTCGAAGCGGCAAAACAGAACGACGCATACGCGCCGGAAGGTGCCGTGTGCGCGCACGTAGATCGAATTCGACGAATTCGACGCACGCCCACATACCGCCGCGGACGATAGGCGGGAACGATAGCCGATTCCCTGGGGGATCGATGAAGCACCATGGTTCGCTGTTTCTTGTCGCGCTTTCGGGCCTCGTGGTTCTCGGCCTGGTTGGATGCACCGCCGCGGTTCTCTCGAGTGCCGGAGCTGCTTCATCGGGATCAGCTTCCTCGGGGGCTTCGGGATCGAACTCCTCCGGATCGGGCTCGAGTGGGTCCGGGTCGAGCGCCTCGGGATCCAGCGGCTCAGGTTCATCCGACTCCGGCTCGTCGGGCTCAGGATCAAGCGGCTCCGGGTCGAGTTCTTCAGGCTCCGGATCGAGTTCAGGGTCCGGATCGAGTGCCTCGGGATCCAGCGGATCAGGTTCATCCGGTTCTGGCTCATCAGGCTCGGGATCAAGCAGCTCTGGATCAAGCGGCTCAGGATCGACAGGATCCGGGCCAGTGGTTCCGTCGAACGCCATCGTTGTCAGCAGCATTCAGGCCATGGATGACTGGATTGCCGCCGACGATCCCGCAACCGGTAGCGGTTCCGCAATCGGCGCCACCGAAATGGTCAGTTCTCCATCGCTCAGCGGAGGCGCCCTGCAGTTCTCCACCAACTATTCGGATTACGCTGGCGAGCTCTACTACACTGACTTCGGAATCGACACCACATCGAGCAATTTCGTTTACGATGGCTGGGTCTACCTCGATAGTTCCTCCGCCTCTATAGCGAATCTGGAAATGGATATGAACCAGGTGCTGCCGAATGGGAACACCGTAATCTTTGGCTTCCAGTGCGATGGCTGGTCCGGTACCTGGGATTACACCGAAAATGCGGGCACTCCCACCGCATATGTCGATCGCTGGGTGAACTCGAGCGCCGCCTGCAATGTGAAGAACTGGGCTCAGAACGCGTGGCATCACGTCCAGATCAGTTATTCGCGCGATGATGAGGGCAATGTTACTTATCAATCGGTGTGGCTTGATGGAAACCAACAGCAGATCAACGTCACCGTGCCCTCGGCATTCACTCTCGGCTGGGCGCCCTCACTTATAACTAACTTCCAGGTGGACAGCATACTGCCCGGCTCGTCCTCCAGCACCGTCTATCTCGATAACCTCACCATTTCACGCTGGTAAATCGCCGGCTGAGAAGAATGGGCGGTTGTTGCTGCGGACTATTCGGTCCGAGTGATCCAGAAGCTGCAAGGCCACACATTCCTGCCATCGAGAGAGGGCGCGAACATTTTCAGATCGGAGGGCATTCGGGTGAAGCTGTCTTCCCACTCCGGGAAAGCTTCACGCAGCACCTCCGGATGAAAGCGCTGCATTGCGCTGCCCGACCAAACCACCTTGAATGCCGAGTTGAATGAGAGGAATGCTTCGAGCAAATACTGCTCGCCCCAGAAGCAGAGATTCCTCTTTACGAACTTCTCCGGGTAGTCGAGTGGCGTGAAGATGTCGTGGAAATGGATGAGCACGCCGGGCGCAAGCCTGGGCAAAATGCCGAGCAATTCGTAGAGAACGTCGCTATCCATCGCTACAACATGGCTGGAATCGATGAAGAGGATATCGCCAGCCTTGAGCGAAAGGAACAAGTCGTAGGGCGCATCCTGCACTTTAGCCGGAATAAGACGCGTGAGGCCGGGAAGATTTTGCTTGAGGTAAGGGGCAGGGTACGGTTCGATGGCAATCAGTTCGCCGGGAAATCCTTCAGCGGCGTTCTTGCGCATGGCTGCTGCGTTAACGAGCGTCGTGTTGCCGCTGCCGACCTCGATCACGCGCCTGGGCTTGCGCTGGCGGACGAGAGCATAGGCGATTTCGGCATCGACGCGCTCGAAAAATCCGTTGTTGAAGTGGAATTGGGGCCCATGTCCGTTGGTGGGCACAGGCGTGTCGGAAAAACCGCATTCCTTGATGTAGGGAAGAAGCTCAGTGCGCAGGAGGTCGATTTGATCCTGGTAACGGAAGTCGATCCCTGCGCAAGGACGGCATGCGTTCCAGTCCTTATTCTGAAATGACTTTATGCTGGGAACTGGAAAATAGAAATGCTGAGGCGTGACGCTTACGCCAAGGCCATCCTGCACAAATTGAAACAAGGTTGAAAGCGTCACCCTGACGCTCGGCCTGCGCATGAGGCTAGTCACTGGAAGTACCTCACCTAAAAAGAGTCGAGTAACGTAGACCCGGCTCGAGAGAGCCGAGTGGCCGCCCTAAAGATTAAGGTGCTGATTGAGTGGCAAAGGTTGTCAGCCAATGCAGATGATGCGTTGGCCTCCTTGCGGGAAACGCGAGGATTACCAAGCAGCAATCAGCGCAGGACCGGCCCCGCCGGTCCAGCGCACTTCGACTTCATATATATAGATAAATAGAGTAAGTAAGCAGATGCGACGGCGCCGCGAGTGGTTGTCCAATTGGATCGAGGCAGCGCGTTGCAGGGTTATGCGCATCAAAGACATTGTTGAAAAGACAAAAGACGGTCGGCCAGTGAGCGGGTGGATTACAGAATCGCTCTACAAACGCCACGGAACAAGCTGCGCAGCGCGGTGATGGTTCGCGGTAACAGTTTTCGTATACCGATTCTGTCGTGCTCGGGAACGTCTCGATGTTTGCTCAACAAGCTTCATTCCCTTTGCCCTCAAGATGAGGATCGGAGATGTAATGCGCATACTTGGTCCCGCGAAGTTTGCTCTCTCCTTCTGCTTTCTGAGCTTGCTCACGTTTTCACTGTCCGGCTGCGGCGGTTCCCTTACAACGAACGGGTATACGCCGCCCAGCGGAGGAGGCGGGGGGACTCTGTCGACGTCGATCAATCACATCATCTTCATTGCGCAGGAGAATCGTTCGTTCGATCACTACTTCGGCGCCCTGCGCCAATATTGGGCGCAGAACGGTTATCCCGACCAGTCGTTCGATGGGCTGCCGCAGTTCAACCCCGCAACAGGAGCTGCGCCGCTGGCGGGTCCGGTGCCGACGAATCCAGGCTGCAATGCGAACCAGCCACCGCCGGCCGATTGCGCTTATGACACCAGCAATCCCATCGCTTCGTACCACCTTGTCACGCAATGTATCGAAAATCCGAGCCCCGCATGGAACGAGGGGCACATCGATTGGAACTACAACGACCCGACGGGTCAAGGCCCGGCCACGCTCAACGGATTTGTCTACTCGGCCGCGCACGATGCGCGCAACAACACTCCGGCGTATTACGACACGAACGGGCTGCGCGCGATGGGCTACTACAACGGCACGGACCTGAATTATTACTACTGGATGGCGTCGAACTTTGGCACTTCGGACCGTTTCTTCAACCCAACTTTGTCGCGTACCCAATCCAACCGCGAGTACCTGGTGGCCGGAACGTCAGGCGGGTATGTTTATCCCGAGGGAACCGACGCCAACGACACAGCGCAGCTCAAGCAGACCACGATTTTTCAGGAACTGCAGAGTGCGGGCATCAGCTGGAAGATTTACGTGGATCCCACCAATAGCGGCTGCTCCGGCCCGCCGTATCAGGCGTCCTGCCTCATCCAGCTGAGTTACATCAACGACTTCACATTCGCCAACACCATCGTGTCGCAGTATCCGAATAACATCGCACCGATTTCGCAGTACTTCACCGATTTGCAGAATGGCACACTGCCCCAGGTGGCGCAGTTCGAGCCCGCCACGGATGCGGGTTTTGATGAGCATCCCTCGGTCGATGATTCGTCGCCGTCCAATATTCAGTTGGGAGCTCAATACGTCGAGTCACTCGTGAACGGGCTCATGCAGAGCCAGTACTGGCAGAGTTCGGCCTTCATTCTTACCTACGACGAAAATGGAGGTCTCTACGATCATGTTTCGCCGCAGCCGGCTGTGAGTCCGGATGGCATCAAGCCGTCTGACATGTTGCCGGGCGACATCTGCACCACCAGCACCGGGCCAACCTGCGACTTCGTCTACACCGGGTACCGGGTTCCACTCCTCGTGATTTCGCCCTATGCGAAGAAGAATTACGTGGACCACACCGTTGCCGATACCACGGCGATTCTGAAGTTGATTGAGACGCGGTTCAATCTGCCGGCTCTCACCAAACGCGATGCGGCGCAGCCGGATATGACGGAGTTCTTCAATTTCTCTTCGCCGCCATGGACGACTCCTCCCACACCACCCGCACAAACGACCAGCGGCGCCTGTTATGCGAGTCAGTTGCCCTGAGCGAGGGCTAAGGGAGCTGAGCACTTCATACAACCGCAGCCCAGTTGCCACAACGGCATTCACGCCCCAGGGGAACGGTGCGATCGGTGTCGAGTCTGGATACTCGGACGCTCGCGTCTAAATTGGCTTAAGTCACGCCGCCAAATCGTCGCCAGGTGAATTTGCGGGTACTTCCAATGGCTTCGGGGATGTGCTGTCAGGGAAGAAGTTCAGGCTGAGCTTGGCAGGTTCTTGAAAAGAAACAGAGCCGAGGGCGGGACGTCCGTAGACTCCGCGAAAATCGTTCCAGCGAATCTCAAACAACTCCAGCAATGTCGCGCAGCCATCGGTGAGTGGGCGAAAGTGAGAATTGCTGTAATCATGCACCAGGCGCAAATCGACTTCCTCCACGCGCAGACTGTGCGTAAGAGCGACGTGGATTAACTCGCTGTCGTATCCCCAACCATCCAGATTCAGCAGCGGAAATACGCGAGTGGCAGCGTCGAGCGTAAGCGTTTTCAAACCACACTGTGTGTCTCTAAAAGGCAACGCAAGGACGTGACCTGCGACCAGATTAAAGATCCGGCTCGCGACGCGCCGGTGGAACGGCTGCGCGCAACGCGATTTGAAAGGGGCATGCCAGCGCGATCCGATGGCTATGTCGGCCCCATTCTTCAAGGGCACGAGAAGAGAGAGAACTTCGCGGACCGAGTCTTTCAGATCCGCATCGCAAAGGATGACAATTTCGCCGGTCGCGACGCTTACACCGTGACGGATTGCGGCTCCCTTACCCCGATGCGGAAGGCACAAAACGCAGACGCGACAATGGGGAGCCTGAAAAGCGCGAGCGATGTCCGCGGTAGCGTCCGTTGATCCATCATCAACCACGATGATCTCGCACTCGCCCAGATGAGAATCTGAAAGATCGGCAATCGCACGCAGCGTAGGTATAAGTCGAGTTGCTTCGTTGTATGCGGGAATCACAAAGCTGAAACTATGTCGCGTCATGGATACTCCTGGAAGCTGAACTTGGCAGATCTGGAGATTGAGAGATCGCCAGACTAGCCCGTCTTCCTTTCCCGTACCCGCTCGGGAAGCGCCATTATTGGAATCCCGTACGCTGCTGTTGCGTTGCCTTCCTGCACGGTTGGAAGTTGTTTTGATTGGTCGAGCAAACGCTCGAATTCTGCTACGTACGATGCGACGATGCGCGGCATTGTCGACTGTACGGCTGCCTGATAGTTCTGCTCGGCCATGCGCGCCTGGCGAGCAGGGTCGCGCGCGAGTGCAACCAGGCGCGTGGCCAGGTCGGCCGAGTCGCCCGGCTTATACGTATCGATCGCGAGGCCTTCCTCTTCAGCCAGGCGCACAAAATCGTCTACTTCGGCAGCCACGATCGGCAGGCCAAAGCGAGCCGCAATGTGAGCTACGCCGCTCGGTCCGCCGGAGGAAAGATAGGGCATGACCGCAACATGTGCCGTGCGGAAGGCCTCGTCGAGTTGGTCCTCATCGAGATAGCCGAGAAACTTGATTTGTGGATGAGCGCCCCACTTTTCCTTAAGAGCAGCCAGATAGCCCGGGCGATTGGGATGATCGCACCCGGCAATAAGCAGTGAAGCATCCGGCACTGCGGAAAGCACTGCGGAAAGGGCCTCGAGCGGCGTCTCAAGGCGCTTATAGCGACCCCATTTGCCGAACGCCAGCATCCGGAATTCGTTTGCTGGACGCGAAGTCAAATCCGGCGGATGCGGCGTGCCGAGTGTTCCGTGCGGGCGGACGCCAATATTTGTTGCGCCGTACTCTTGCTGCAAAATGCGCTGGTAACGCTCAAGCAGTACAGACACAGAGTTAGCGCGCAGCAGCATCCGCGTCGCGAAGGAGCCTGCAAAACGATAAACACGAGGAAAGGAGATGTCTGCATGACGCAGGTCGCAGAGATCCATCAGGTGGTGTAACGTGACGTGCGTCTTGAAACCGGCGGCGCGCACGAGTTCGGGTATGCAGAGTCCGGCAAATGCGGCGATCGGATTGGTGCCAAATGTGGAGTACACAAGGTTGAACCAAACGATGTCTGGCTTGATTTCGCGCACCGCAGTTAGAATGCGCAGGGCATTGCCCATGGCACCCACGCGCCAGCAACGGCGAACTGTAAAGCCAGCCAATTCGGAGGGATCGGATTGCTCAGGCGCGTACTCGTCAGCAAGGATTGTGCAATCGATATTCTGACGTCGCAGCTCATCGGCAAGATGAAAGCCGTACTCGCTGAGATGGTGCCGGCTGGGAGGAAACGTTGTAATTAGGCAAACTCTCATTTAGGTCCCTGCAGACGAAAAGTCCTTATCGGTCGGACACTCGGATCTAGAGTGGTTCAAAATAATCAATGAAATGCTGATAGAACAATCAATAATTAGCGCGCGGAGAACTCGCCTTCTACTGTTGTCATCCTTCCATTACGATGCGTTGAAAAGTTAGGGGGGTTGTTCGGTAGGGAGAATTCCGCGCCGAAGCTACACGGAGCTGCGCTCGTGCGCCTCGCTCAGCGTGAATCGAGGCCTGAAAAGACCCCTGACATTACGCAACCTCTTCTTGCACTGGTTCAACTCAAACCAGCGAAGATAATTTGCCGCGACGTGGGACATGGTCATATCCAACCCGGCGGCGAAGTTCTGCTGAGCCATCTCCTGTTCCAACTTGGGAGAATGCAGAATGGAAACCAGCTGGTCAGCAAGGTCGTTGGCGTTGCCAGTCTCGTAGAAGCGGATCGCCATGTTCTCATTTTCGGCCATGGCGTGAAAATCGGGAATTCCCGCGCTGACAAGCGGAACTCCGAACTCGCATGCCTGGTGAGCCGGGCCGCTCGATCCAGTGGCAGAATCGTAAGGCAATACCACGATCGAAGTTGTTTGAAAAAGCTCCGGAATGTCCTCTTCGGGAATATATCCCCGAAACTCAATGGGGAGTTGAGGCGGCTGCGCTGCGCGAATCGATTCCCAGTATCCTGGTTTGGTGTAATGATTGGAGCCCGCAACAATCAGCCTCGCGCGGGGAGCCTTCTTCAAGACCAGCGGAAAGGCCTGCATCAGGGTCTCGAGCCGTTTATAGGTTCCCCAATGCCCAATCGCCAAAATGCGCTGATCGGGATTTCCGCGCCGGCTAAAGTCCGGGGGCACCGGTGTCGAGGCGAAGATACCGTGCGTACCCAGCAACACGTTCTCGGCGGCATATTTTGACGCCAACGTTTGGTGATAGCAGGGGAGCAGCACAGAAACAGAATCCGCCTTGAGCAGCGCCTTGGTTGCCAAGTAAGTGCCCATACGGAACAGGCGCTCCCTGCGCACTCCTGCGGCAGAGAAGTCGACGTGCTCAAGGAGGTGGTGCAGCGTAATATGCGTGTAAAAGCCGGCGGCACGAGTAAGTGCCGGCGCGGACAGGCCTAAGAATGCGGCCAGTGGGTTATCCGTCGTCGCGAAGGTGGAGAAGACAAGGTTGTACCAGACAACATCTGGATTCAATCGGCGAATGGCGTTTAACAGCCGGGCTGGATTGTCGCGGCTCCCGAACTTCCAGCAGCGGATTACGTCAAATCCCGGCAATTCCGGTTGCTCGTGGACCGCGAGTTGCTTGCCGGTCTGATCGGTCACAAAATCATAACGGGTCAGTTCGTCGGCGAGGATTGTAAGTTCCACATCGCGCCGGCTACGAAGTTCCTTGGCGATGTGAAATGCATATTCGTTTAACTGGCGTCCGCTAGGCGGAAACGCCGCAACTAAACATATTTTCATAATATTTGCCTCTAAAAAATAGTGATCTCTGCATAGGGTCTAAATGTTTGGTTCTGTGCGCCCGGAAAATTCAAGAAGGTTTCCTGTTGAATTCCCGCGGAAAAGCGAATGGGATATTGCAGCGCCACCGGCGTGGAGCTGTCGTTGAACATGCGGCGCAACGATCGCGAATAGGATATTGAAACACTGTTCTCCGTTGCGTCGTAGAGGTGAAAACCTCTGACGCTGGAGTAGGCGCTTGAAACCTGCAGATCCCAGTTGCGCCTGGGGACGAAATCGACGCTCCCGGCGGGGCGCAGATTCTGCGAAATGCCCCAACGATTTTGATAGATCCGCCAGGCACGCACATCTTCAGCGAGGGCTTTGACGTCAAGCCGCTGCGAGAATCTGTGGTCAATACCAACGTAAGAGGATGTGAAGTGGTATTCGATATACGCGCTCTTAAATAACAGATCGTCGACTCCCCATCCGGTAAGCAGCGCCGTTTTTCCCCATGGTGCACCCACATGAAAGTCGACCTTCGCGGCAAGTTCGCGCGAGTATTGTCCGCTCTGAGCGAAAGGTCCGGCTTCACGCATCAGGAACCCGGTGGCTGAGATCACGTTAAAAAACGAGCTGGTCGACATATAGCTGTAAACGCGGAAGAGATTCTGATCCATGTCGTATGGATCCTTGGAGTCACGCCGTATGGTCTCCTGCGATCCGGTGTTGAATGTCAGCACGTTGTCGCCGATATGAATTGTCGGATTCAGGGAAAAATTGAATGTGGAGTCCGTGGTGTTGCGGTCGATAATCGTATTCGTCGCCGGCACCGAAATCTGACCCCGCGCGTTGCGCAATTGATAGAATCCGCTCGGCGCGAGTTCATTTCCGACAGGAAGATGAATATGGAATGCATCGGTCCACATGGTTTGGATCGAGGAGCGCGGCGGCGGCAACTGGGCAGTGTCGGAGCTTGACACTGCGTTTGTCGCGAGCGTTTTTGAGTCAAGGACGTATACCGTCGAATCTTCGAAGATGGGCTCGACGGATACATCCGAGAGCACACTCAAATGCGAATTGATTCTCATGCCCTCGTTGGCCCCGGTTGCCAACATTGCTTGTTCGGCGGTTTGGTCGTCGCCGGCGCCGTTTGTCGCCTGCGCAAAAGCAGTGAGCGCCTGTGGGTTCTGATGTTCCTGGCTGTACATGTTGGCTTCAGCCAGCAGGTACTGATAGTTCTGAGCTTCGTCCGCGGGATCGCTGATGGCCGCCAGTTCGGCCTTGGCTTTGATGGTTTCGCCCAAAGCAAGATCGTCGTTGGCCAGAGCAATGCGTACCTCAGCGTCCGACGCGCCGGCGGCCTTCGCGCGCGCGAGATACTCCTCCGACAGATCGTATTGATGCAGGGAGCTGAGCAGATTTGCGGCTTCGACGTACTGAGGTCCGCTCGGGGGCACCGTGTCTCCGGTCTCGGCTTCCATCCATCCCAGCGCAATCTGGCGCTCGGCATCGTCCTGATGTCCGCGCTGCGTCATAATTTCTGCGATGGCGAGCCGCACACTGATGCGATCGCTGCCGGCCGCGACGAGTGCCTTCTGAAACCTGTCCATTGCTGCGTTCTGATCGCCAAGCGTGCTCAGAGCCTCGCCCGTTGAGATCAGAATTTCACTCATTTCAGATCCGGGATCGTCGATATGCTCGGGTCCCGATTGCGCGGCCCGCACTGGCTGTGACAGAGCGTGCTGCTCTGCCAGGCGCACGTTGAGATACGTTTTATCCCGGTTCTGGAGGCTCGCATAGGAGCGAGCGAGCCAGGCGTAGATCTCCGGATTATCGGGTGAGAACCTCTCGGCAACTTCCAATTCGCCGATTGCGTCGTGATAGCGATGCTCTGCAAAGTACGTATTTCCCAAGCCGATGTGTAGTCCGCCGTCGTTGGGAGCAAACTTCAACGCCGCTTGATATTCGCGGGCGGCCATCGTGAGCATGTCCATGCGACCGTAGGCAGTGGCCCGGATTACATGCAGACCAAGTGAATCGCCGGATTCCTTTTCTGCGAGGCTGGCCTGCTTGATCGCGGCATCCGGCTTGCGCAATCCCAGATCCGCATAGGCGAGTCCGAGATGCGCCTCACCGTTGTTCGGCTCCATTTTGAGAGCGGCCTCAAAATCCGTCGCCGCCAACTGGGGGCGATGAAGATCGTTCAACACCCACGCGCGATTCACGAAGGCGGTGACCGCATTGGGATTGCGCTTGATGGTCTCAGTGAAGTCGCCAACCGCCTGCTCGTTGAGTCCGCGGCTTTTGTGAACGTAGCCGGCGAGCAGAGGAATGTCGGGCTCTTTAGGCAACGTGTTCCAGTACTTCGAGGTGAGTGCCAGAACATTGTCGTACTGTTTTAGAAGAAGTTGATCATAGCCGAGATAGACAACTACTTCGCGATCGTCGGGCAGCACTTTGATCGCTTTCTGAGCCACATCTTCCGATTCCTGGTATTTGTCGGTCAAGCGGAGATATCTCTCGGTCTCGCGCAAAATCTTAGGCTCGTTTTGCATGGATTCGGTTATGCGGCTCATCCATTGCCCGGCCAGGGGAAGATTGTGCGCCTCGATCCCGGCGTTGACACCTCCCGCAACGACCATTGCATTGTGCGGGTCCAGTTCATATCCCTTGTTGTAGGAGGCTTGCGCTTTGGTGAAATCCCGGCGCGCCGTGAAGAGATCGCCGAGGGCCAGATAGGCCACGTGCGAGGAAGGGTCGACCTTTGCTAAATGCTCAAAATATTTTTCCGCTTCCTCATCGTGACCCGCCGCGCGCGATGCATATCCGAGAGAAGTCAGCGCCAGGCGATTATCCGGATCGCCATCCAGAACCTGCTTATAGACTGCAATTGCCTCGTCGGTGCGGTTCAGCTTCATCAGGATGTCGCCGTCAAGCTGCAAGTTTCCGCGATCCTGATTGATGGCAAGAGCCTCTTTGACGTCGGCAAGCGCGCCCTCAGGGTCGTCGGCAGCGAGCTTGATGGACGATCGCAGGCGCAGGAACTCTTCTCTATCGGGGCCAGTGCCATCCAGGGCGCCAATTTCGGTCTGTGCCGTCGACAGCTGACTGCGCGCGCCTGCTTCATCCTCCAGGCTGCGATGGAGAGCTACCAAATCCATGCGCAGTTGGATGCCGTAAAGCCGCCCCTCGGCTGGATGCTCGGGCAAGCTCGCCAATGCCGCAGTGAAATCCTGAAGCGCATCGCGATCGCGATCTTCGATTTCTGCAACCTCGCCCTGAAGGGCGTGCAGACGGTAATAGTTGGCATCGAGTACCGTGGCGCGTTTAAGGAATGAATTTGCTTCGGCAATGGAGCCGGTGCCAATTTCAGCCTGCGCAGCCGAGAGTTGCAGGGTCAGGTCTTTTGGCTCCTCATTGGCGGCCCGTGCAAAGAACCGGGCTGCCTCGGAAGGTTTTCCGGCCACCTGGTAGGTGTACGCCAGTTCCGCAGTTACATCGGATTTCGGATTGCGAATCGATTGCAGTATGGCAATGGCCTGGGCATAATTTCCGGTGTCGCGGTAGAACCCCGCCATGGCGCGTTGAATTTCGGGGTTGTTTGGCGCGCGATGCTCGGCAAGCTCCAGATAGCGGTTCGACAGGTCCGTCTGCTTGGTTTGCTGGTAGGAGAGCGCGAGCAACAACTCCGTGCGCGCGTCGGGGCGCACTTTTTCGGCACGGCCCAACCAATCAACGGCTCCGGCGTAGTCCTTCGACCGCATGGATATTTCTCCAAGCATCGCAAGATCGCCGGTGCGGTCGGGATTGGACGCGACGACTTGCTTGAGAATGCGCTCGGCCTCGTCGTTCCGTCCCATCAAGCTATAAACCTGGGCCAGGCCCGATTGCCCATCGAGGGAAGAGGGATCCAAATGAAGGCCGTGAGAATAGCCGTCCAGCGCCTGCGGGTATTTGCCGTCCAGCCGCGCCGCGTAGCCGAGCATAAACCATAACTGCGGATCGTTGGGCGCAGCATGGACGGCGCGCTCTGCGTAATCCAGGGCAAGCGCATGGTCGCCGTGCTTTAAGGCGTTCTCTGCGGCACGGCCAAGGCGCGCGTTTTGAATATTCGAGCCCCATCCCAGGTCCTGCACCTGCGCCTTTGGATTACTCTTTGGCGAACTATTTTGCGAGGGAGAGCCGCTCGAATTCCCTTGCCCAACCTGATAGGTTTGCGCACGAACTACGCAGGCAAGCGTCACGCAGGCAAGCGCGGCGGAAGCGCATACGAATGCGAACTTCAAAAGTCCAAGTCTAGCAAGCAAGGCGAGTCACCACAGCCCAGAATTCAGATGCTCGGTTGGATGCCTGCCAAATTGATGCTGTTGCCCGATTTCTGCGCCATCAAGGCTTCGCCGCCCTCTCGACACCCTGCGATGAAATAAAGCTCTCTCTATGGAGGCAACCTTACCTGCACGTTTGCCAATCGAACAGGTTGAATGGATTTAGTTTCCAGGCTTGTCTCTTTTCGAGATAAGGGTTTGCCGTGAAACACCGCACTACAGCAAATGCTTTGACATAATGCCTTGCGTTAAACATCCATCGAGAGCCAACCGTGCAGAAATCTGAACCCATTGAATGCTTGTCGCGGCCGATACCGCTCACCGTGGCCTTCATGGCTGCGTTAGCGGTTCATCTGCCGCTGCTTCTGATGAAGTTGCCGCTGCAGTCCTACGACACCAACTTCCATATCTTCTTCTCCTCGCATTACGTCCACCACTGGTTCGATCCGTGGAATACGAAATGGTTTGCGGGCTTTAGCCAAACCACGTATCCTCCGATGCCGCATTATTGGATCGCAGTGTTTTCGCGGGTCATGGGGCTGGAACTGGCCTACATGACCGTGCAAATGATTGCCATTTTGCTGCTTGTGGTGGGCGTTTACCGGTTTTCGCTGCTATGGGTCAGCCCGCGCGCAGCTTCGGTTGCAGCGTTGGCAAGCGTCTTTCTCGGTTCTGAGAGTTTTCTGGTTTACAACGCAGGGCAGTTGCCGACCACGATGGCGGCACCACTCTATCTGATCGCGCTGCCCTATCTATACGAATGGATCCGGCACGGCAGTGGGCGGGCTTTTCTCAGAGCCAGCGTGCTTTTTATTGCAGCGGCTGCGGGCCACCATCTGACGCTTTTGTTCGGATCTTTTATTTTTGCATTGCCGGTTGTGGCACTTGCTGTGCTTGACCGCCGCCGCGATGGCAAGCCGGTTTCATCGGGGCTGGTTCTCGGCCGCACAGTCGTGATCATGTGTGTGGTGGGCGCTGTGCTTGGGGTGGTGTTGCTTCCGTTCTGGCTCTCGCTGCTTCATCACCCGGTCTACCAGACGACGATCCCCCATGCCAGCCGAGCCAATTTCATTCTCAGTCCCGAGTGGGGCCTGAATTACTTCATCCTGCCCTACGGAGCTTTGATTCTTGCCATTCCGTTCATCTTCATCCGCGGCGCAAGCGTGGTTCGGCTCCGCCCCCTGCTGATTGGGTTCTGGGTGACATTTATCCTCGGCCTGGGAGGCACGACACCGCTGGGACACTGGCTGCTGGGGCATGCGTTCGAAGTGCTCACCATGGAGCGCTTCAGTTACTGGTCAGGCTTGCTCGCGCTTCCGTTTGTTGGATTGCTCACCGTGGAGCTGGTCGACAGATATCGCTTCAGGGCGGTCACTGTCCTCGCGATCGCCGCGGCATGGACCTGCGGAATGGGAGTAGCCTGGGGCACCTATCGCATCACGAATGCGCGGGATGTCAACGTCGAAATCGTGGCTGATTGGCTCAATCGCGGCGGCCACGATCAATACCGGTACTTCACGCTTGGATTCGGAAACAGTATCTCGAAACTGGCGGTGCTGACAGATGCAAGCAGCGTCGATGGCGAGTGGTATACCGGACGCCTGCTGCCGGAATTGACTCGCTACGGCGGAGCGTCGCTCACGCAGGCAAAATTCTTCGGCACAGCAGGTCTCGAATCTCTGCGCGCTATTATGACGCACGCCGACAAATATGGCTTGAAATGGATTTTCTCGAACGATCCTTACTATGATCCGCTGTTGTCTTTTGCAGGTTGGCGTCCAGTCGACTATCTCGATAACAAGACCATCACGGTATGGAGCAAGGATGGCGTGCCACCGGCCACACCGGTGAATGTGGCGCAGAGAACTCCGCACTGGCAAGGCGTGATGTGGGGAACTTTCCCTTTTGGAAGCAGCGTTCTGGCAATTCTGGTCTTCCTGATCCCGGAGAGAAAACGGCGGGAGACGGAGGTAGAAGATTCCGTTGGCGACGAAGCAGAAGATTCCTTCGTCGAGGACGAAGTAGACACTCAGAAGGTGGCGTCATGAAAAAGGGTGGATTATTCGCGCTTTTCCTTGCCGTTGCAACGGTGCTTTTGGTCGTCATCGGTTGTGTGTGGCCGGTGGAGGCGGCGCGCCCATTTATTGTCCAAAAAGCGCTGCATACTTCAGCTTCGACTCCCGAAGAGGCAGTGCAGAGTTTGGGCCAGGAAATCGCCGCGCAGGACTGGCAGAGGGCTTATGACAGCTTCAACAACAAAGCCCAGTTTAGTGAAGAGCAATTTGAGCTGAATCTAGGCGGATACACAACCAATCTGCGCACCTATTCGACGCTGGATCACTTTAACGTGTGGCCGCTCCACGCATCGGAAAATGAGGCCGATGTCCGGCTGGAGTTGGATTGGGCTACGGTAGTTGGTACTGCAGTGGACACCCGCGATCTACAGGTGGTGAAGAATGGAGATCACTGGAATGTGAACTGGCCGCTCAGCAAGCAGCCCACGGTTCCGCCACAGGTGATTCCCGTCAATTATCTTCGCTGGGATGTGATCTACCGGGGAGCCGGGGACGACTGGGGAGCGCAGGATGTGGATGCGCCAGCGGTCCGCATCGTCGACATGCACCCTGTGCAGCGTGCCGACGGCCTCATGATCATGGGAGAACTGTTGAACGATGACGTAGTACCTGCGTATGTTTCTGTGACGGCGACCTTGCAGGCCAAGGACAAATCGGCGATTGCGACCGAAGGTTCCTTTGACATGATCGCCCACGTTCTATTGCCAAAACAGGTCACTCCGTTTCTCATCCAGTTTCCCGACGCGCAGTTGTCTGACGTTGACAGCATCAACATGAAACCGTTCGCCATCCTGGTGCCGGCGTCAGCCGATCCTGTCATCGAAATCGATAACCAGAAATTCAATCCGGCGCCGAATGCCACATTGACCGGACAACTCGTCAATCAGAGCGGGCAGGTGGTGAACGTGGCCCACGTCATGGGGACGCTTTACAACAAAACCGGGCAGTTGATTTGGGTCGCCGATCAGTATGTGGACAGTGCCCTGTTGCCGCAGACTCCGGTTGCGTTCAATATTCCCATCCCCGAGGACGTGGCAAAAAACGTCAGCAGCGAACGCACGGTCGTGGCGACGTTCAGCTTTGGAGGGTCGCTGTGAAACCGATGCTCACACGGCTGCTCGGAAGCCTGGTTATGGCCCTGATCTTGGCGATGATGCCGACGGCGCACGCACAGGATGAAACCCTGAACGTGCCCAGGAGCATCGAAGCAGGCAGCGCGTTCTCAATCCAGAACGCTGGAAGCGGAGAAGCGACCGTGTACATTGTTGGTCCGGGGCAGGTGCTGAAACGGACGGTGCAGTTGGGTACGGCAACGTACTTCCCCGCGGGATCGGTCTACAATGCGGGCCATTACACCGTCATCTTGGCGCAAGCTACTGGCACGAGTACCAGATCGTTGGATGTGACGCCGGTCAACACCCCCGCCAGCCTGAGCTTCCTTGCCAAGCCGTCGCGCCTTCCCGTCGGGTTGCACGATGGTATAACTGGCGCGGCTTATGTATTCGATGTTTATCATAACTTGATTGCCACTCCGACCACTGTGTCCTTTGAGTTATCCAGTCCGGCTGGCGCGGCACAAAAGCAAGTTGTTAGTACCCGCGCTGGAGCAGCCTGGACACAGATGGACTCGACGAGCCAACAGGGCAGCAGTAAGTTCGTGGCGCGCGTCGGCGTCATATCGAGCACCAGCATCATTCGCCAGGTGCCGGGCGATCCCTGCGATCTGAAGATAACCGCCCAACCATCGGGGCAATTGCTGGATCTCCAGACTGCTCCGGTGCGCGATTGCAGCGGAAACGCGGTGCCGGACGGAACCATTGTCACGTTTACTGAGACTTACCCGGGCGGTCAATCTACGGTGGATGTACCTTTGAAGCGCGACGTTGCAGAAGTTAAGATGCCGACCCACGACGGAGCGACCTTCACGGTGGCGAGTGGAGTAATTTTGGGCAATCAGATTCGGTGGGGGAAGTGACCATGTTGAGGCATTCCGCATTGGTATGCGCGAGCATCATCCTGGCGTCTGGCATGGTCGCCGCCCAGTCGGAGGTTAGTGTCGACACTTCCCAACTTAAGGGCCCGCGGGCGTTGGAAGAGCAGACCAAAGCTGCTGCAATCCGCGATTATCTCGAGTCCTGGCAAGGAATGAACGAGGCGTTTGAGCAAGACCAGCCAAACCTTCTTGACGAGGACTTTATTGGCACGGCAAGGGACAAGCTGGCCGATGCGATCGATGAGCAGACAAAGGCGGGAATCCATACGCGCTATCAGGATCGCGCCCATCATATTCAGTTTCTCTTTTACTCACCGGAAGGGCTATCCATCGAGTTGATTGACGACGCTGAATATGACGTGCAGGTTCTCGATCATGACAAGCCGGTATCAACCGTGCCGGTCAGCGCGCGCTACATCGTGGTTTTGACACCCGCTGAAGTGCGATGGAAAGTAAGGGTAATGCAGGCGGATTCCAAATAGAACTTGAGTTAGATCGATGGTCGCAAGATAGTAACTGAAAACAGACGGCTGAAGACAGCTTAGACAAAGTACGAGAAATCTCACTTACAGCCTATTTCGAGGAGTTAAGAATGGTTTCCATAGTTGTTCCTGTCTATAACGAAGAAGAACTCATCGTCCAGTTTCATGAGGCTATTTCCAACGCATTGCAGGGTATCGCCGAGAGTTGGGAAGTTGTGTATGTTAACGATGGCTCTACCGATTCGACGCTCGAACTTTTGAAGAGACTGCAGGTGCTCGATACCCATGTCGTGGTGGTGGAGCTTTCTCGCAATTGGGGCCAGGTGGGAGCGCTCTCCGCCGGGCTCCGTACAGCAAGCGGGCGGGCCGTAGTCCTCATGGATGCCGATTTTCAGGATCCGCCGGAAGTCGTGCCGCAGCTCATTGACGCGTGGCGAAACGGCGCCGAGGTTGTGGTAGCTGTTCGCAGAAGCCGTCAGGAGAGTCGAAAGATTCTGGCCCTGCTCTTTCCTCTTTTCTATCGCGTATTGGGAGCCATCTCCGATTACCCGCTGTCGCTCAATGCCGGCCTGTTTGGGCTTATGGATCGGAAAGCAGTCGACTCCATCCTCGCGATGGGCGAGAAGAACCCCTACCTGCCTGGATTACGCGCGTGGGTCGGATATCGCAACACGACTGTTTACTATGACCGGCAGGATCGGCTGTGCGGCGACGGCAAACTGTCGTTCATGAGCCGGATCAAGTACGCGACAGACGCGATCATGAGCTTCAGTTACAAGCCGATTCGGCTTAGCCTGGTGCTATGTTGCTTAGCAACCTGCGTGGCTTTCCTGCTCGGACTGGTGGCGTTGATTTCATCGAGCCCGATAAGAGCGGCGGGCTTTGGTGTCGGATGCTCGGTATTCCTGATGGGCGGCCTGATGCTCTTAGCGGTAGGGGTGTTGGGAGAATATATCATCCGCATATTTGATCAGGTGCGCAGCCGTCCGCTCTCGCTTATCAGTCAAGTGCACCGCGCTCCTGCAGAACTGGCGGCTCAATCCGGCGCTATTTCCATCCAAAACGGGAGTTACGCGGCTCAGCCCGAGACCCATTTGACCGGCGGCTATGCAGTGCAGCCCGAGGTTTATTCGGGTAAGCCAAATAGCTTCGCTGCATAGGATCAATGTGCTGCGAGCGAAGCTTCGCTTAACCCGGGCAGCGATTGAAGTGCCCGCGACGTGTTGGGCAAATCACTGGGCCGTTCCCAAAGAGCTGGGGCTCAAATTCCTTGCACTATTCGTTGCGGCCGGGGCGTTGCAGGTGGGAAGTCCTTGCTCGACCGCAGATCCCTCTTCATAGTCATTCCATGTCTCAACTAACATGAACGGAATCGGCTGGTCAGTTGGAAATACTCTGCGCCAGAAATTGAATGTGTCTTGATACGTTTGGCCGCAGCGCGCTGCAATTTGACGATTGAGCCCCCAGGAGGCCTTACCGTCGTTGAATTGCGCCCATGCGCCGCCCATGATGATTTTGTCGGGATACTTATCGCGCATGGTTTGGTAATAACTGGCCAGAGAATCTTCCCCCCAATTGCCGCCATCCGCAGCCCAACCTTTGGGGCCGATGTAGAACCAGGGATAAAAGCCGTCGAAGGCGTCAGCGTCCGGGCCGGCTGGCGCCTCATAAATGAGCAGCGGCGCAGGATTCCAGGAGCTGACAGAGGCGCGAACCTTGCTCCAGTCGGTGTGCAACCCCTTGGGAAAAATGAGAATTACAGGACGGCCTGCGTAAGTCAGGTAGGCTTCATGACCGGGTGAGTTGGCAGAAAGATAAGCGTCATGGAACATCTTGAAATCCGCGATGGCTTCGTCTGTGGCTCCGACGGTCTCATTGGATTCGTCGTACATCATGGCAATGTGAAATTTGTTTTTGGCGGCGAGCTTCTGCATCAGCCCGTAACTCTGATCGATAAACGGCTCGCGGTCTCCATACCAATCCACGACGAATCCTGAGATTCCCATTGCCTGGGCGCGGCGAATCTGATTTCTGATCGCCGCCGGATCGTGGGAGTTGTAATTCACTGAGATATGGGCGGGATGACCGAACCACGCCTCGTACACCGCGAGGACCTCAGGCGATTTGCCGACCGCGCGGTACTTCAGCGGTGCGACCTGGCCGGAGCCGGGATCGGAACACCCGTGCAGCAAAAGAAGCAGTAATGGGGCGCAGATGCGATGCAACATGGTCTCAATTGTTTAGAAGCGCGGGACGGTTGTCGGGGTTGTCGAGAGCAACGCACAAACTTCCCTGGTGCGAGCATTCACGCCGAGCAGCCAGAATGTGCATTTTGGCATCGGACTAGATATTACGGTGTGCCTGCACGCTTCAATGCCTTCTGGGCCCTCTGGCGCGGCGAACGGACCAGCAGCGCGGTGAATGATCTATCTAAATGGCAAAAACTCTACAGTCCCGAATTGTCTCCGGAACCCTAGTATTGCTGAGCGGGTCGGGCCTTGCGACCATCCTCGCCCTGGCCTACAGCATCGTGATTGGCTGGTTTCTGGGTCCTAAGAATTTCGGTCATGCTACGGTCGTCTATTCGCTGCTCGTCCTTCTCTCGGCCATCTCGTTTGCATTTCAGATCGTGGCTGCGAAGATTGTGGCGCAGCAGACCTCCGCAGAGACGAAGGCGGCAGTTTATCGAAGCTTACATCGCAGTGCGATCGGTTGCGGGATCTCCGTTGCGCTGGTGCTGTTTCTATTTCGGCGGGGAATCGCAGATTATCTCAATCTGCCTTATTCCAGTCTGATTGCAATGCTTGCAATTGCCGCTGGTTTCTATATCCCATTGGGAGCTCGCCGCGGCTACGATCTGGGTTGTCACAGATTCCATCGCCTGGCCATGAGTCTCGTGATTGAAGGGGCAGTCCGGCTCGGAGGCTCTTACGCTCTGGTTGTGGCAGGCTACGGCGTCGAAGGAGTTGTCGCGGCAAATGCTGTGGCGATGGCCGTCTCCTATTTCGCGATGACACAACGGTTGCCGGCGCCGGCACCCAATCCGCTTCCCTTGCGGGACGGCATTCGTGAAATAACGCAGGCGTTGCTCTTTTACTCCGGCCAGATGATCATCAACAATTGCGACCTGGTGGTGGTGAAACACATCTTCCCGGCGCAGGAGGCTGGCCTCTATGCGGCCGTCGGGCTGGTCGGCCGCGTGATATTCGTTCTTTCTGCGGCCGTCGTTAATTCCACATTTCCAATTGTGGCGGGCACTCGCGCTGAGGAACGAAAAGACCTTCGCCTGATCGCCACGCCGCTTTTGCTGGTGCTGGGCATTGGCTCATTCGTCGCCCTTGTCATGTGGATGGCGCCGCCCGCCCTATGGACGACAATCCTCGGTCCAGGATTCCACATCACGGGAAAATACGACATTCCGTACCTTTCAGCGCTCTACGCGCTTAAGACTGTCGTGTACTCAATCAGCGCGGTGGTCATCACATTCGAGATGGCACACAAGATTGCGAACACGAGTTGGGTCCAACTGCTTTTCAGCGGCATGATGATTGCGGGAATCTACCAATTTCATGCATCGCTTCATCAGGTCATCATGGTTCAATTGGCCGTGCTGTCGGCTCTATTCGTTGTTGTAGCAATAACATTTCTCATTGACGCCTTGACAGCATCGGATATCCCGGAGCCGGCGCCAGATCGCCTTCCTGTTAGCCTGCTGCGGCCGGCGACGGAAAATGAAGTGATCGCTGAATTCTTGAACAGCGACTTAAACCATCCCGATTTTCGCGACCTGGATAATGCGCATGGACATCTATCCGAACCCAATCAGCACCACGCGGATGCAGTTGCAAAACGCCATGCACTTCTGCTCGCCAAGCGCCGTTCGCTCTGGGAGGAACTTCCGAGCCAAACCGAATGGCACGAGGTGAAAGTCAATGAGGATGCCCTCGACCTCATCAGAATGTTCCCACGGTCCCATTGGCGAAAACTGGCGCGGGGCGATTATTCAGTTGTCCGAGTGACCGAGGGTTTCCGCACCGGCCGGCGCGCTCTTGACGATCGGTTTCTATCGAAAATGGCCGCCCTCGGAGAGCAACTGTCGCTAGGGCAAGGTAAATTCGGCACCGTGATCCTTCTCGGCATCAACGAGCATGGACCACTTACAGTTCTGGATGGCAATCACAGACTGGTAGCAGCATTGCTATCTTCGCCAGCCAAACTTTCGAAACTTCGTTTTATGTGCGGCTTTTCGCCGCAGATGACCGAATGCTGCTGGTATAAGACAAACCCAGCAACCTTGATTCGCTACGGAAGGCACATATTGGCGCGGGCGGTTCGCGATCCCAAAGCGGAAATTGAGCGCATCTTTGGCGATTACAGCGAAGTGACACAGAATTCCCTAAAGTATCCTCAGTCAGGAAGCGGGCCAGCAGGCTCGCTGGCCCGATTAGCTGAGTCGAATGATGTTCAACCTTAACGGTAAGTCAGGAACTTAGCGGCAAGTTAGGAACAAAACCTAAATAAACCAGGAGGACTTATATGGCGATCAGGCGATTAGTAACCGTCGAACAGCTTTCGGAAATAACCAGTGAGGACCAGGGGCGTCGCTTCCTGCGCAAGATACAGGGTCGCATGAGCGATAAGCGGCCCGGCCTCGTGCTTGACTGCTCCGGGTTAAGTCAAATGGATAAGCCGGCTCTTAACTTGCTTCTGTCCTGTTTGGAAGAAGCCATGAAACGTAATGGGGATGCGAGGCTGGCATCGGTATCTCCGTCGGCCCAGGTAATGCTTAAGTTGATCGGGGCGGACCGCCTGTTTCAGATTTACGCTTCGAATGACGACGCGGTAAACAGCTTTCATCAGCACTCCGCCGGCGTGGGCGCGATCGATTATTCACAGGACGAGGATGGTCAGATTTCTCAAAACGCGGCCTGAAGCATGATCGTCGCCATCTTGCAGGCAGAAAGTAAGGATTAGAACGATGAGCATGAGAAACGCTGGATGGCTGACAAAGAGGCTCATTGGTGGTTGTCTGGTGGTGCTTCTGGCCGCGCCAACTGCCAAAGCTGCTGCTGCGCCCGGGCAGGACGCAGTTCCCGCGCGGCGGGAGCAGACTGCGCCCTCCGGCGGAGCGCAGGAAGTCAGAGCCGATAGTGGGAGCGGGAAGCCGACTGTTGATTCCGCGCCATCCGGGGCTATGCTCCCCGATGCGCCGGAAGTTGCACAATCGTCCGGCACCGGCTTGCACTCACCAAACGGAACGTCGCAGCCTAGCCAGGATCAACAGCAACCCAGCCAGGATCAACAACAGGATCAACAGCAGAACGGCGCTACGCAGCCTGTCGGCACGGCCGCAGCTCCAGCAGTGAATGGCACGGGAGTTTCAGGATCAAGAGTGAGTGGGGCTGCGATTGCACCGGCAAAGCAGCGGCGCGTGCGCACCATTCTGATCAGCGTAGCCGTGGTCGTGGCAGCTGGCGTCGCGGTTGGAACGGTCGTGGGGCTCTCGCATGCGACACCGAGCCAGCCGCGTTGATGGGTCGATGTTGATGGATCGGTGTTGATGGATAGATCGACCGCTGCAGAATTTCAACGAGGACGGACGATGCGCGTAGAGCAGAGATCCAAGCAGACCAAATTCGTGAGCTTCTCCGGAATCGATGGCGCCGGCAAGAGCACACAAATCCAGCGATTCTGCGCCAGGATCGAGCGGGCCGGATTGAGCTACTCGATGGTCAGTTTCTGGGATGATGTGGCGCGATTCAAGGGGCTTCGCGAAGGGGCTTCGCACCGGATCTTCAAGGGAGATCGCGGGGTTGGATCTCCCGCGGCGCCGATCACGCGGCGGGACAAGAATGTTCGATCTTGGTGGATGACTATGCTGCGGCTTTGCATCTACCTGGCCGACGCCATTTCAACTCGATCGTTGATGGCGAAGGCTCGACGGTCCAATGTCGATGTGGTCATCTTCGATCGGTTCATTTACGACGAACTGGCGAATTTGAGATTGAACAACGCGGCGATGCGCACGTACGCGCGCGTGATTGCAAGGTTTGTTCCTGAGCCGCAAATCAGTTTCCTGCTCGATGCAGATCCGGTGGAGGCGCGTGCGCGTAAGCCCGAGTATCCGCTCGAGTTCCTTCATTTCAGCCGAAAGTCCTACTTCGCACTGATCGTACTCATCGGCTGCATGACGATTATCCCGGCCCTCCCAATGGACGAAGTCGAGAAGGAGATTCTGAACCATGCCGAAACGGAGCTCGACGTTACGCTGGCTCAAGACACGATAGTTCGAGACCAGCAGCTGGTTATCTGGTCGTGATGGTCATCGATTATTGATGCGCCTGGCTGCGGGCAGTGTCCGGAGTGGAAATCAGGAAATCGGCGAAGACGAAACGGTCACGGGTGACGATCTCTCCGTTCTCAAGCGGGAGCGGGGCCGCGAACATGGGGCCGGCGTAGACGCAGGTGTGAAACTCTCCGCGCTCGGCGCAGGGATCGATGCCGTGCGGAAAATCGCGCAACAATTCTTCGTTGAACTCACGGCCGGCAAAACTCGCCGGGAGTTTTTCGGTGTCGACGCAGGAGATGCGCGCGCGCAGGCCGCCGGCGATCATCTCCTGGGCCAGCGCATCGGTAGGAACCTTCCAAAGCGGAAACAGCGGCTCAAGGCCGGTGGGCGCGAGATTCCGCTCGCGATAGGCGCGTACGTCTTCAAGAAAAAGGTCGCCGAAAGCAATGGCATCGATGCGTTCGTTGACGGCGCGTTGGCACGTCTCGGCCATGCGCTGCTCATAAATCTCATTGGAACAGGGCCAGGGCAGCGGGACGGTCCAGAGCGGGAGCCCGGCCGCTGCGGCCTGCGCTTCCAGAACGGTGCGGCGCACGCCGTGCATGGCTACACGATCAAATTCGCTATTGACCGTGGTGAGCAGACCACAGAGCTCGACTGTGGGATCGCGGCGCAGGGCGTGGAGGGTCCATGCACTGTCTTTACCGCTGCTCCAGGAGAGTAGGACGCGCTTCATAAAAGCAGCTTTCAGCTATCAGGTCTCAGCTTTCAGCCTTATCTTCGCATGATCGAGCTTTACTCTCCCACCCCGGACACAATGACCCCGCCCGGCTGAGTCCACATTGCAACGCGCATCGATTTCCCACTAGACTTGGGTAGGCAGGTCGACCACCCCCGTGCGGAAGTGGTGAAATGGCAAACACACTAGCCTTAGGAGCTAGCGCCCAAAAGGCTTGCGGGTTCAAGTCCCGCCTTCCGCACCAATCTGTCAGTTACCCCAGGACGCCCCGTCCTTAGTCGCCCTAGACAACCCTTCTTTTGTGATCCGCATCACTCCTGCAGTCGCATTCTTCCGGTCAAGGAATAGCCGTGTGTGAACAGCCGTGTGTCTAATCGGCCATCGGCAGTTTTATCGCCTTTTTATTTCAAAGGTGGTTACGAGGAGATCATTCCATGGAAGCAACAGCTCAAAGGCCTTCTGCGGACGCAAAAGGACAGGAGTTTCATCCCGTCGGCAATGGGACGAACGGGAATGGCGCCCTCGAGGCGGCGTCGCCGGAGTTTCTGGCGCTCATTCTGCAAAGCCTTCAAACCATGAAGGATGGCGACTTCAGTGTGCGCCTTCCCGTGACCTGGACCGGGCTGTCGGGCAAGATTGCGGACAGCTTCAACGAGATCGTGACGGCCAACGAACAGATGGCGCTGGAGTTGAAGCGCGTGGGCCAGGCGGTGGGAAAAGAAGGCAAGACGCGCGAACGGATCCGCGTGGAGCAACGCCGCGGCGCCTGGGACGAAATGGAAGTCTCGGTCAACACGCTGGTTGAGGACCTGCTGCGGCCTACCACGGAAGTTACGCATGCCATCGCCGCCGTGGCCCAGGGCAACCTGACTCGGACGGTCCGGATGGACGTCGATGGCCGACCTCTCGAAGGCGAGTTTCTGCGCTCGGCCAACATCGTTAATACCATGATCCAGCAGCTGGGCGTGTTTACGGCTGAGGTGACGCGTGTGGCGCGCGAGGTGGGCACCGACGGCAAACTCGGCGGGCAGGCGGTGGTGCCGGGCGTGGCCGGTACGTGGAAGGACTTGACCGATTCGGTCAACTCCATGGCTTCGAACCTAACTGGCCAGGTGAGAAACATCGCCGAGGTTTCGACGGCCATCGCGACTGGCGACCTTTCGAAGAAGATCACCGTGAATGTCAGCGGCGAAATTCTGTTGCTGAAGGAAACCATCAACACGATGGTGGACCAGTTGAAC
>Ga0187851_10001087_pt1 | contig 26589 bp, 25 predicted proteins | sample June2016WEW_6_10_FD_132997 | JGI IMG/M metagenome (GOLD analysis project Ga0187851, IMG submission 132997) | Peatland microbial communities from SPRUCE experiment site at the Marcell Experimental Forest, Minnesota, USA - June2016WEW_6_10 | ecosystem: Environmental > Terrestrial > Soil >...
CAGCGGACGGCTGCGATACCGCAGGGGCGGCGGGACCCTGAAGATCTCGCCGTCGAGTGCAACTCGGACCTGCTCTCGGGTCGTTTCGACTCGCAGCTCGCGAGTCTGAAAAACCTTGAAATCGCGGTCCCGGCGGTCGCGCTTGAAGAGCGCCCGGAGCGTGAGACGGACCGCCCTCCAGCGTGAGGAGGGGGGCGGCGCCACGAAGACCGAAATGCGGCCCTCGTCAAGCGAGCGCCGGCGGCCGAAGCGGAAGCCCTCCACCATGTACTCGTTGTTGCCGACGAAGAGAAAGGGCGTGACGACGCGGGCTTCGCCGCCGTCCGCTTCGAGACACACGCTCAGGGAGGGGAACCGTCGAGGAACGCTCAGGCTGGCCCAGGCCATCGCCAGCCACTTGCTCCAACCCCGCCGGCGGCGGCGCTCGCGCTCGAATACGATCGCCGGATAGAGCCCCAGGCTGGAGTTGTTGACGAAGACCCGGCCGTTCACTTCACCCACGTCGATGGCGCGGATAGCGCCGGTGAGGGCAATCTCGATGGCCGCTTCCAGTTCGAGCGGAATGCCAAGCTCTTTGGCGAAGTGGTTGAGCGTTCCCACCGGCAGCACGGCCATTGTTGCCTCGGTATCGACCACCGCCGCGGCGACCGCACCGACCGTGCCATCGCCGCCCGCGGCCACCACCGTGCGCTCGCCGCCGAGAACGGCCTGGCGGGCCAGCGAGGTGATCTCCTCCCCGGCGCGCACCTCGTGGACGACCGCCTCGATTCCGCGTTCCCGCAAGTACCGGGCGAGTTGTTCGCGCACCTTCGCACGCTGCGCGCGGCCGGCCCGGTGGTTCAGCAGGATAGTCACGTCGGCATCCGTGAGGCCGGCTGGCGCATGAAGCTGGTGAGGGTGGGGCTGGAGTGGGCGTGGACCCAGCCCCGAATGGAATCGTCAAAGGGAACGGTGCCCTTATCCTCGACAAAGTCCGCCTGCCACAGGACCAGGGCGAGCGCGGCCACGGCGGCAGCCAAACCCAGAACCAAGCGTACGCCGACCCTCATACTTGAATCACAATCTCCGTTATCGCTTTTCGCGCAGGGTTCAGTGTACACCCAGCGAGGCCTTTTGATTCACCATTGTGGAGGCGCAACTGTGGAGGCGTGGCTCTCGGTGTCATCAGTTCTCCTGGAGCTATTCTCGGATGTTTGTTAACCCGCTGTCTATTACTGCTCCCGTCGAAACGAACTGCGCCAGCGTCCCCGGCGAGGCGTGGTCGGTCTTGAGGGAGCAATTCGCTGAGGAGCCGCCCGAGGCACGAGATGCGAGATTAGGATTCCAAATCGGCGGTCCTCGGGAATCCCTCGAATAGCCGGCCAGTGACGGCTCCAAAGATGAAGCCGCCAACGTGCGCCATATAGGCGACGCCACCCGTCTGCACATCCGCCACGGCGCCAACCCCGTTGAAAAACTGGATCAGAAACCAGAGTCCGATCAAGAGAGCCGCGGGAATAAAAGCAATGCGGGAGAACCACCCAAAGAAGAGTACCGTCTTGATCTGATCACGCGGGTAAGTAATCAGAAAGGCGCCCATCACGCCCGCAATCGCGCCGCTGGCGCCCAGATTGGGAACCGTGGAACCGGGCATGGCTGCGATCTGCGCCAGCGTGGCTGCCAGACCGCTAAGCAAATAGAACGCCAGGTAGCGTAGCCGCGGCATGGCATCTTCGATTTCCGGGCCAAATGCCCACAGGAACACCATGTTGCCGATAATGTGCATCCAGCCGCCATGCAGGAACATGGCCGTCAAAATGGTAATCCAGTGCCGGCCGGCGACAATATCGGCGGGGATCACCGACCACTGTTTTACAAATGCGTCGCCACCTGTCAGCTCCAACACGAAGGCGAGTGAGTTCACCAGGATGATTGAGGCTGTGACGGCGGCGAAGCGTCTGGGCCGCCGAGATGCATCCAACAGTGGGATCATGCCACCCATGGCGTCTTGCTCCGATTCTCGGTGCAAACATCCGCTTTCGCGGGGCGCTCCAGCGGACTCGCTCGCAGTTTATAACGCCGCACTGGATTCTCCCAACTCGATCCTTCGTCCAGCCTCGTGCCTTCCTGGTAGGTACTCGACGGTAGGGAAGCGTCGCACTGGCTGGGGATAAAGCATCATCAAATCCAAAACCTCGGGCGGCATCTCGGAGCTCACGTGCAGTCCCAACGCCTTGGCATAATCGAAGGTGATGGGAAAATCGTGCGTCCACCTGCCTTCCGAGAGCATGACCGCCAGGTTGTCCACCACCGGATCGGGGTATTTGCCGCGCAGTAGCTCGCGAACTGTTTCCTGGACTTGAGTAATAGCCTTTTTCGCCTCATCCGCAAGAATCAAAGTTTCGTCATGGATTCTGTCCTTTGATTTCTGTTCCACCGCCTTCAGCAGGGATGCGGCTGGATACTGCCCGATTTGAGGGTCGACCGGCCCAAGCACGGCATGGTCGCTTAGGATAATTTCATCCGCCGCCAGTGCGATCAGCGTGCCGCCGGACATGGCGTAGTGCGGGACGATGGCCGTGACTTTTCCCTTTCGCCGGTTTATGGCGCTTGCGATTTGCGTCGCGGCCAATACCAGACCTCCTGGAGTGTGCAGCACGATATCAATCGGCACGCTCGGGTCGGTCAGGCGAATGGCGCGAATGACCTCCTCTGAATCGTTGACGTCAATGTACCGCATGAGCGGGAAACCGAGAAAGCTCATCGTCTCCTGCCGATGCGCGAGCAGAATCACTCGCGATCCACGCTTGCGTTCAATCTTGGCGATCAGCCACCGCCGTGACGCCTCAAGCCAGCGCTGCTTCAGAAACGGCTGGAGTGAGCTCAGCATGATAAATATCCAAAATACGTCCATAGGGCCTATGTTCATCGCTGCGGTCATCTTCGCCTCCGTAGAAGCTATTCAAGGCAAGTTATCGGCCAAACGCCGATGACGGCCAATTTCCCCGTTTCAATTCGGATCGGCTGGCCGTGGCGCGCCGGACGAACCCAGTTCTGGACTCGGTGTCCAACACTTCGTCACCTTGTCGAGCATCCCGAGGATAGCGCAGGCCCTTTGAATCGCCACCTAATGCCTGTGCCCGCGACTGAGCAGCACGTTCACCAACCCGAAGGCGCCGATGGCAATCCCGGCCACGTGGTTCATCCAGCGCATCGTGCGATCGGTGATCTTGCCGCGCAGGCGGTTCGCCGTGCTCACCAGAATCGTCCACCAGGTCATTGACCCGCAGAATATTCCGGCGACCAGGAGCGAGGACTGCCACAGCGCTCGCTGCCGTCCCAGGCCGAGGGTGGCCAGGACCGCCAGATAAGAGAGCACCGTTGTAGGGTTGGTCAGGTTTAAGACGAATGCGGAGGCAAAGTCCGAATTGGCGGAGGAGTCGTCATCGCCTGCGAGCAGCGAGCGTGGTGGCTTACGGTAGTACGCCACTCCGATGCCCACCAAAAACATCCCGCCGACTATGCGGATCCAGAACTCCTCGCGGATCAGAAGTTGAATCACCAGGCTGATGCCAAACCCGGCGATGGCGCCATACAGCGTATCCGCGAGCGCCGCGCCCAAGCCCGAAATCATGCCGGATTTCCAACCCTTTTCGAGCGTCCGCCGAATGCAGAGTAAGTTGACCGGGCCGACCGGCGCTGCGATGATCAGGCCGGCGGTCAGTTCGCGGATCGGCAATCCTAGGTCCAACGCCATCTGCGTCGCTTAAAGAGCAATCTTCCTTCCAGCACCCGACCTCGGGTTGACTGAGCCGCGCGGCAGCGCCCTTTGCTTGGCCTCCGGATTGCACGTATGGCCATGCTAATGCCGCCTCGCAGGGCACGAATTCGTGACGTGTCCAGCACGGGTGGGGAGGCCAAGAACCAAAACAGGATAGGAGCTTACTTATGAAGAACGATGCACAATTGCAGGCCGACGTCGAACAGGAATTGCGTTGGGAGCCCAGCGTTCGTGCCGAACAGATCGGCGTCTCGGTCAAGAGCGGCGTTGTGGAGCTGGATGGCAACGTCGACAGCTACTACGAAAAGTGGGCCGCCGAACGCGCCGCAATGCGCGTTTCCAGCGTTAAGGCGGTCGCCAGCGAGATCAAAGTCGAGTTGCCCTCCTCGGCAACACGAAGCGACGAAGACATCGCCCGTACCGCCATGAATCATCAGATGCTGATTACTGGACACGGCGACTGACGGATGATTGCATAGGCGTGCGTTGTCAGCCTGCCGGCCATTCTATCTTTAGGACCCCTGCCAATCACGAGCAGGTCGGCCCCTACCTGCTTTGCGAAGGAGCACACCGTCTTTGGCGCTTCGCCTTCCTGGATATCAATGGCAACCGGGGCGGGCTTGATGGCGCCCAGGAGCGTCTCGACGTCTTTCCGCGCCATGTTCGCAACTTCCGGCCGCCAATTGTTTGAGAATAGAAGCTCCAATCCGGGGCTGAGCACTGGCACGGCATGCACAACGCCGAATTGGCCTTGGAAGTCGGCCGCAAGTTGAGATGCCCATTTGAGAACGGTCGCGCTTTGTGGACCGAAATCGATTGCCGACAGGACATTGGAACACTTCGCAAGGTTTGCGGCAGGTTGTTCCTCCATGTGAACGCCCGTCAAAACCGGACAGTCGACGTCATGAAGAACCTTCGCTGTGACCGAACCGATGAGCAATCGGCGGAATGCGCCATAGCCGCGGGTTGGCATGGCGATCAGGTCGATCTTTTCGGATTTCACAAATCCGGCAATTACGTCTGCCGGATCGCCGTCGTACAGCACCCGCCGCACGTCGAAGTCTTTCAGTTGGTCTGTGCCGGCCTTGGCCAACTCGTTGTCTCTTTCAACGTGAAGCAGGATCAGTTCAGCGTCGTACTTCGCGGCCATCGCTTGGACGTACGGCAGCATGATTAAACAGCGATCCGAAAAATCCATAGGCAGGAGAATTCTGGAAATTGGAAGCATATAGCGGGCTCCTACTTGATATCGTGCACTTGGAGGACCATCCCATTCCCCCTAGACGCTGACGACGGGGCACGGCGACTCGTGGATGATCGCGAAAGCCGTGCGTGCAGTTCCGACGTCGCCTGCCTTCGGACTCCGCCCGATTACGACAGCTCCATCTGGCTGAGCCACTCATCCGGAGAGTCTGGCTGTTCTCCTGACTCGAGGCTCCGGAATACATGCAAAACAAAGAGGCGAGCCGCGAATGCCGTGGCGAATTGCGAGGCCCAATCGACTGTTCTCTGGCTGCCGGGACCGAGATCCACAGCGCACAGCACGTTACGAAACATGGGCGGCGGTCCCGGCTGTGCTTGCACCGCAATCCAGACGGGGCAGCTTGCGCCTCTCAACACTTCCGCTGCTACGGAGCCCATCAGAAAACTCTCAAACGGTCCGTAACCGTGGCTCGCCATCATTATCAGATCCACACGGTTCACCGCGGCGAAATCCAAAATCTCCCGCGCGGGATCGCCATCGCGGACGACTTGCGAAATCGAGGTTCCCGTGAAGTCGCGGGCCAGCAACGTCTTAAGTTCGCGCGCCTTCAGCCCGCCGGGTTCGAAGCGACCGGAGACCTGCTCAGGTGGATCGACCACATGGAATACAGTCACGTCGGAGTGAAAATGGCGGGCCAGGTCCTCTGCCTGGCGCGCAGCCTCCAGGGAACGCTCGGAGAGATCCACCGGCAAAAGAAGTCTTCCAAACGGCGCCATCACAACCTCCACGACTCTCGATCCTCAGTCCTTCGACTGCGGCCGGCCACCACGCAATTCCTTCTCTGCCCGGAGCCAATCTTCTTCCGGAGAGCCGCCCTGAAAGCCACGGGCTTCCCAATAGGAATAGGCGCCAGAGCGGCTATATCCTCGCGAGACGGGCGCCTTTTGAGAATAACCTCGGTTTCCATAATTGCCATATTGACGGTTCCGCTCCGCGGCTTGTGGGATCTGGCATTCTTGCCCATTCTCGACTCTCCTTTTCGTACGATCGCCTGAAAATCCAGGTGCTGATGCTTCACTGGGCATAGGCGAGGACCGGCCGCCCCTTAAGCCGTAGCGCCTGGGTTCTGTTGTTTTCAACCCTGCGCCAGGCGTTGCCCAGTACCCAAAGCAACTCGTTCACTCGGAATGGCTGGCTCAGTACATCGTGACCGCCTAGATTCAGAACCTCCGCCCAGAGAAGCTCATCCGCCAGCCGGGCGGTGACTATGAGCAGCGGACTCTGCGGCAACTGCTGGATGGCGGCTAGCACATCTTTCCAGTTCCCGAGCGGCAGATCCCGCTCAGTGATCACTACTGGAACCGGGGTACGGCGCAAGAGATCCGCTGCTGATTCGAGCGTCCGGGCTTTGTAAAGTCTCCAACCCTGATGGGAGAAGACCTGGCCCAGGAACTCGTGGTCCTCCTCGACTGCGCTCACCAGTAACGCTGATCTCATCGCGGTCATGGCCATTGTGGAGCAAATCGCTGGCCAAACGCCGATGGCGACCAAGAGCGGCGCGACTGGCCGCGAGTGAGGTGGTTCTCACGATTGGAGTAGTGGGTAGCGTTGCGGTCGTTTGGCCTGCCGAACCCACTTCTGGACTTGGTGTCCAACACTTCGTCACCGTGTTAGGCACACAGGAAGGCGAAACCCAAATGAACCACAGACCCTCCTGGAATTGGCGGCACGCCAGTTCCTCATTACTGCCCCCCCGCCGGTTGCCGAGAGCCCCGATTCACACGGATGTAATCACCCCCACGATTTCTCGAATCATGGGCGCCGAGAGGAATGTCCGCCGAAGCGGCTCCTCCGCCGGCAGGGAATTCGCCAGCTTCATAATCGTCTCGCGGCTGAGTGCCAGGTGGCGTGCCGCCAAGTCTCCATCGGCCAAGCTCCGGTAGAGCTCCGAGGCGGTGGCATGAACGCGCCAGGCCGCCAGCGGCACTTCGAAACCTTTCATGGCCGACAAGGCCTTGGCGATGCAGTCCCGCGCGCGCGGAACGTCAAGTTCGGCCACCGCCACCCGGGCATTCGCTTCCCATGCCAGCGCCTGCCACATGTGTTCGGCGCTCGCCAGCGCAATCGCCAGAGACCTTTCCGCCTGCACCCGCGCTTGAGCCAGATCGCCTTTCGCCAGCCAAAGTTCTGTGAGGGCGTTCTCGAGTGGTATGCGCCAGTACCAGGTACACGTAGGCCCCGGCCGATCCATGTCGGCCCGTGCTGCCAGCAAATGCTCCAGCGCACTTTCATAATCTCCCAGGGCCGTCTCCGCCGATCCCATCAGAAACAGGCGCTTCCACAACCCAAATCGATAAGGAGCTGTGTCGTCGGGTGCGGTGCCAGACTCGGGATCTCCGGCCATTGGGAGCGCCGAGTTACAAAGCGCCAGCACGCCGGCAAAGTCCATGGCCTGCAGATGTATCCAGGCCAGGTGGGGGCGCACGCCCTGCCCCCAGTTATAGTCGCCGTTCTTATCCAATATGGCAATGGCGTTTCTGATCTCGCGCAGCGCCTCGCCCCACTCTCCCACAAACAGAAGGCTCAACGTCAGCGGCAATTGACCTCGTACGTATGCGGGACTTAGATAGGGGTTCTCCTCCGCCGCCTCCAGTTTGATCGCACGGCTCTCCATCAAGCTCCGGTACGCCTCGCGATATTCGGACGAGAGACAGCTTATGAAGCCACAGTCAACCAAATAAGGGGCAAGTTTGTGGCGGTCATCGGAGGTGCAAATCTCCGCGGATGCATTGTGAAACTCCTCCATATCCTCAGGATTCCACCCTTGCCACAGGCGCCAGGCAAAACAGCGCGTGCGCATCCTGGCCCGCAAAAGCGGATCTTCCAGCCGGGAGATCAGCCGAAGCGCCTGCTCCAGGACTTCCAGCGAACGCCCAGGATCTATCCATGATAAGGGCCATGCCATGTCGATGAGCGCGCGCACCTCCACATCGATCAGGCCATCGTGAGCCGCGCGTCCAGCCAGAGCTTCATAGGTCTCGATGGCACGCAGGCTGTCGCCCAGCACCGCGTGAATCGCAGCCAGTTCCTCCAGAATCTCGATTTCGCTCAACGTTCGTTCGGCCTCCGGCAGTTTTCTCGCGAGACCGAGAGCGTGCTCTAGAATCTGTACGGCTTGCCGGGGTGCAAACCGCCGCCCGGCCGTATCCGCCGCCAGCCGCAGGTACCTCACGGTGCGCTGCCAATCGCCACCCTGCTCGAAGTGACCCGCCAATTCAGCCGCCGCTTCGCTTTCATGCTTGGCGAAAAGCTTCTCCAGCCGCTCCCCGACGCGCAGGTGCAGCTTCGCCCGGCGCCCGGGTGTCTGCCGGTGGTAGAAGACCTCCCGGTACAATCCGTGTGCAAACTGGTAGCACACGGAGACGGTCCCGTCCGGGAACTCGTGGGATCCCGCCCAGCGCACCATTTGCCGGCGGCGCGACAATTCGTCGCAAAGTTCCTCGACCTTCTCCTCGTCCAGAGCCGCGGGGATGGCATTGACGCTCGCCGAAAACAAGACACCGTTCACGCTAGCCACTTCCAGCGTCCGCTGCTGTTCACTGGTAAGGCGCTCGATCTGGGCTTCGATCGTCTGCCGTACAGTCTCCGGCACTTCGATATCCATCTCCCCGATGGGGACCCTGAGGCTCCACTTCCCGTTCTCGCGCAAGACCAGGCCCCGCTCGGTCATGTGCTCCAGTGTGGCGATCATGACCAACGGATTGCCCTCCGAGTGCCGATGGATCAACTCGGCAAAACCCTCAGGCAGGCTGCCTCCCAGAGACTCCGCGCCCAGGTATTCGGCTACGTCCGGTTTCTCGAGCGGCGCCAGAGTAATTTCCCGGCATAGGTGATGAACCAGCAGATCGTGCTTGAGCCTCTCTATCGGATGTTCGGGAGCTGCCATGTCCACCGGCCGCTTGGTGATGAGCACCAGGGCCTTCGTTGTCGTCCGCTGGCGGGCCACAGCGGAGATGAGATCGACCGTCGAGGGATCCACCCATTGCAGATCCTCTAACACCAGCAGCAGGGGCGCTTCCTGGTTGAGCGTGTACAACGCTTCGCGGATCTCGCGCAGCATGCGTTCCCGGGTCGCCCCCAAGATCTCCTGCTGCAACATCTGGCGCTGTTCGCGCTTCAGCAGCGCCGGAAACTGCACCAGCCAGGTGGGTGCTTGCGCGGCCAGAATTTCGACCACGCGCTTCCCCTCCGGGCCACGACACAACTGACCCACTGCTTCCAGTATCGGGTAATAGGCTTCCGAGCCGCCGTAACCTTCCACGCACTGTCCCCGGGCGATATGGAGAGCTGGTGCCTCGGCGGCGGCTTGGCGCTGGAATTCGTCCACCAGAGCGGTCTTTCCGATCCCCGGATCCCCCGTGATAAAGACAATCTGGAGCTCGCCCTTCAATGCCTTTCGAAGGCAGGCTCGCAACGCACCAAGCTCGCGGTCTCTGCCCACCAATCTGCCGCGTTCCGGGCTCACCGGCGCCCAGGCTCCAGCGGATTCACCCTCCTTCACGGCGGCCACAAACCGATACCCGCGCCGGGGTAGAGTCTCGATAAAAAGAGAATTCCTGGCGCGGTCCCCCAACGTGCCCCGGATGTCGGCGATCTGGTACTTCAGGACCTCCGGCTGGACGAAGGTATCGGGCCACACCGCCTCCAGGAGCTCGTCTTGGGTAACCAGGCGGCCGGCATGTTCCACAAGATAACGTAGGACGGTAAACGCTTTGGGAGTCAGCATGATGCGTTCGTCGTCTCCCGCGTCCCCGCGGCGCCATAAGCACTGGTTAACCGCGTCTAGCCGAAATGGTGGGAACTCCTTCATGGCCGCAGGCCACCCGTCGCCAGGGGTTCAGCTTTTTAGCTTACCATCGAGCAGTTGAATCATCTAGTTAGCCCGCCCGGCATCGCGGCATTCAGCCCGATTTTGGGTCTTAGACCACAAGCGCAGGAGAACTGCTTCCGTAGCGACATGATAATCTGGATTTCAAAATGCCGCATTGGGCTCTCTTTGGCATTACCCGTGCAATGTAGTTTTGTGTGGCGGCAGCAGAAGGTTTGCAAAACGCGACGACAAAAATGGCTATTCAAATCGCAAACTCCACCAAGCAGGATACGCTGATCTCCGGGCTGCGCGGGAATGCCGATCCGGCGGTTGTGGTGTACTTTGCCTCAACCTGCCATTCTCTCGCCGCGCTGAGCGCCTCAATCAAAGCGGCCTTTCCGCGCGCGGCCAGCATCGGTTGCACCACCGCGGGCGAGATATCGTCGGGCAGGATGACGACGTGTTCCATGGTCGCCATGTCGCTTCCTCCCGAGATTGTCAGTGCCGCGGCCACGGCGGTGGTGGAGGACCTCGAGAGTCCGTTGGCCGTCTCCGCCGCTCTGGAAAGCCTGTCCGCTCAGATGGGTGGTCCACTTTCCGGGCTCGACCGGGGCACACATGTGGGGCTGATCGTTGCCGATGGCCTGTCGGGCGCCGGGGAGGCGGTCATGGAACGCATTCGCGATCTGACCGATATTCCCTTCGTCGGCGGATCGGCCGGTGACGACCTGGCGTTCCACGCGACCTTGGTTGCCGCCAATGGCCGCACGTTTGAACATGCCGCCGTTCTGGCGCTGTTGCGCGTACCGGCCGGCTACAGAATCATCAAGACGCAGAGCTTCCGCTTGCTGGGAAAAACGCTGACCGCCACTGAAGTAAATGGGGCCTCGCGCACTGTGCGCCGCTTCGATGACGTGCCCGCCGTGGAGGCGTACGCGCAAGCGCTCGGAATCGACAGTGCCGGCGTGGTAGACCGCTTCATGAACAACCCGGTAGGCCTGATGGTGGGCGGCGAGCTATTCGTACGCAGCCCGCAGCGCGTTCTGGCAGACGGAAGCATCGTATTCTACAGCCGGATTCGGGAAGGCGCGGAGCTGGAACTGCTCGAGTCCACCGATATCCTCGCCGACACGCGCAGGGCGCTGGAGGGTTCCCAACGCGCTCTGATCGTGTTCAACTGTATTTGGCGGACGTTGCAACTTCAGGACGAGGGCCAGTGCGAGGCCTTCGGTGCCCTGTTCGCAAACACCCCGTCGGTGGGCTTCAGTACCTACGGCGAGGCGTACATGGGACACGTCAACCAGACGGCGACGATGCTCGCGTTTCGCTGAAAGCGCCGACAATTCTCCTAACCGCCGGTGATGACAGGAATATGTGCCGGAGAGGCTCTTCCGCAGGCAGGGAATCTGCCAGCTTCATAATAGTCTCGCGGCTGAGTGCCCGGTGGCGTTCCGCGGAATTTCGATCGCCTGCGTTCCGGTAGAATTCGAAGGCGGTGGCGTGAACGCGCCAACTCGCCAGCGGCACTTCGAAGCCTTCCATCGTCGCCAGAGCCCTGGCGATGCACTCTTGCGCGCGCGCGGTGTCACGTTCGGCCATTGCGACCCGGGCATTCGCTTCCCAAGCCAGCGCCTGCCAGGTGCGCTCCGCGGTTGTCAGCGTAACGCTGCGAAACCGTTCGGCTTGCGGCCGGGCCTGCGCCAGATTTCCCTCCGCAAGCCAGAGTTCGGTGAGGCCCGATTCCAGGGGCATGCGCCAGTACCAGTCGTTCAGCGTTTTCTGGCGAGCCATGTCGTCCCTGGCCGCGAAGAGATACTCACGAGCACGATCGTATTCTCCCAAAGCTGTTTCCGCCGAACCTCTCAGAACCACGGACTGCTGGAAAGGCCAGGGAAACTGGGGTGGAGAGCCAGGCGCGGCGCGCAGCACAGGATCCCGGACCAAGGGAACCGCCGACTCGCAGATCGCCAGGACGCCGGCAAAGTCGCAGGCATGGAGATGCAGCCAGGCCCGGCAGAGTTGCATGGCGCGCGCCCGGAGAAAATAATCTCCATTCTTGTGCGCCATCGCGATCGCTTCCTCAATCTCCCGCAAAGCCTCGCCCCACTCTCCCAGGAACACAAGATCCAACTGCCGCACGTGCTCCCATAATCCCCAGCGAATACCGGACAGAGACGGGTGAACACTGTCGACACCGAGCAACATCTTCAGGCCATCGGCGTAGCTTCGATGCGACTCACGGTACTCGGACGAACACCATTGGATGCAACTGTAGTTGAGGAGGTGCGGTGCGACGACGTGTGGGTCGCCCACTTTCCGGATCTCACCGATCGCATTCCGGTACTCCTCCGCGTCCCGAGGATTCCATCCACACAGCCACAAGCGGAAAGAAAGGCAGTCCGCATACGCCGCAAGGTGCTTCATCGGATCGGAAGTTCGAACCGCGTGGAGTGCCCGTTCCAGCAGTTCGAGACCGCGCTCGGAACTCTCCCATGACCCAATGAATGCCCACTCGACCAGCGCACGCACCTCAACATCGATCAGGCCGTGGTGAGCCGCTCTTGCACTCAGGGCCGCGTAGGTTTCGGAGGCGCGGATGTCTCCCAACGCAGCATAAACCCCGGCCAGCCTCTCCAGAATCCCGGTCTCGCTCACGGCGCGCTCCGCATCGGGCAGTTTCTTCAGCAGCTCCAGAGCGTGCTCAAGAATCACTGCGGCTTGCCGGGGTTCAAACAGCCGCCCGGCCGTATCCGCCGCCAGCCGCAGGTACTTGATGGCACGCTGCCAATCGCCACCCTGTTCGAAGTGGCCCGCCAGTTCCGCCGCCACTTCGCTTTCATGCTTGGCGAGAAGCTCCTCCAGCCGCTCCCCGATGCGCAGGTGCAGCTTCGCCCGGCGCCCGGGGGTCTGCCGGTGGTAGAAGACCTCCCGGTACAACCCGTGCGTAAATTCGTAGCGCACGGAGACAGTCCCGTCCGGGAACTGACGCGATCCCGCCCAGCGCACCACGTGGTGACAGCGCGACAGCTCGTCGCAAAGTTCTTCAAACTTCTCCTCGTCCAGACCTGCTGGGATGGCATTGACGCTGGCCGAAAACAAAACACCGTTCACGCTGGCCACTTCCAGCGTCCGCTGCTGTTCACTGGTAAGGTGCTCGATCTGGGATTCGATCATCTGACGCAGTGTCTCCGGTACCTCGAGAGCCATTTCCTCGATGGGGACTCTGAGGCGCCACCTCCCGTTCTCGCGCGAGATCTGGCCGTGCTCGGCCATGTGCTCCAGTGCGGCGATCATGAACAACGGATTGCCTTCCGAGTGCCGATGGATCAACTCGGCAAAACCCTCAGGCAGGCTGCTTCCTGGCGACTCCGCTTCCAGGTATTCCGCTACGTCCGCTTTCTCAAGCGGCGCGAGAGTCATCTCCTGACACAGGTGATGTACCAGAAGATCCTTCTTGAGCCTGTTCAGCGGATGGTCGGGAACTACCACGTCCACCGGCCGCATCGTGATGATCACCATGGTCTTCGCTGTCGTCCGCTGGCGGGCAAGAGCGGACATGAGATCGACCGTCGAGGGATCCACCCATTGCAGGTCCTCGAACACGAACAGCAGGGGCGCTTCCAGGTTAAGCGTGTCCAACGCCTCCCGGATCTCGCGCAGCATGCGGTCCCGGGTCGCCCCCAGGATCTCCTGCTGCAACATCTGGCGCTGTTCGCGCTTCAGCAGCGCCGGAAACTGCACCAGCCAGGTGGGTGCTTGTGCGGCCAGGATTTCGACCACGCGCTTTCCCTCCGGGACACCCGGGCCACGGCACAACTGACCCACGGCTTCCAGCATCGGGTAATAGGCTTCCGCGCCTCCGTACCCTTCCACGCATTGTCCCCGGGCGATGCGAAGGGTTGGTTCCTCGGCGGCGGCCAGGCGTTGAAACTCATCGACCAGGGCCGTCTTTCCGATTCCCGGCTCCCCCGTGATGAAGACGATCTGGCGCTGGCCCTTCAAGGTCCTTCGGAGGCAGGATCGCAACGCACCCAGCTCGCGTTCTCTACCCACCATTCTGCCGCGATCCAGGCTCGCCGACGCCGAGGCTTCTGCGGGCCCAGATTCCCTCACTGCGGCCACAAACCGATACCCGCGCCGGGGCAGGGTCTCGATGAAAAGAGAATTCCTGGCGCGGTCCCCCAGCGTGCCCCGGATATCGGCGATCTGGTACTTGAGGACCTCCGGTTGGACGAACGTATCGGGCCACACCGCCTCCAGGAGCTCATCCTGGGTCACCAGGCGGCCGGCACGCTCCACCAGATAACGCAGGACGGCGAACGCTTTGGGAGTCAGCATGACGCGCTGGTCGTCCGGGGCATCGCCGCGGCGCCAAAGACACTGGTTTTCGGTGTCCAGCCGGAATGGCGGAAATTCCCTCATGACCGCTCAGCCGCCCGTTTTCAAGAGTCTGGTTCTTTATTTTACCTCGAGCGCGCCGAAAGCTGCCGGAATCAGTTGGATCGGATCCACATGTCGGACTGGTTGTGATCAATCCGCGCTGCAACCCTTCCTTCCACCAAAACCTGACCGCAAACTCACGACTGGTATCCCGAATTCCCGTAATCTCATTTCAGGAGAAAAAAAACGATGTCACAAACTACCTACAATCCACTCATCGCCGGCATGGACGAGGTCCGCGGATCCTGGGGCTGGTTCCTGTTCCTTGGAATCTTGTTCATTGCTCTCGGCGTGGCTTGCATTGCATTTAACATCACCGCCACCTTCACTACCGTGTTGGTTGTCGGCTGGTTGCTTCTGATCGGCGGCGTCGTCGCCTTGATCCAATCGTTCACTACAGGGACCTGGGGCGGATTCTTCCTGTATCTGCTCACTGCCCTATTACGGGGATTCACCGGATATTTGCTCGTTCGATATCCGCTTATGGGAGCCGAAACCCTCACCGTGGTGCTAGCTTCGTTCTTCATTGTGGGCGGACTGTTCCGCGCCATCGGCTCGGGAATGGCGAAATTCCCAAGCTGGGGCTGGGCGGTCTTCTCCGGGGTCGTCTCGGTGGCATTAGGGGTCATGGTGCTTTGGCAAATGCCGATCACGGGCCTCTGGTTCATCGGACTGGCCGTCGGTGTTGACCTCATCGTAGACGGTGTAGCGGTGACCAGTTTCGCCACCGCGATACACCATGTGCCCAAACTGCCGGCTTATGGTGCTGCGTAAACATCGGCAGAAAACATCACTAGAAAGAGGCATCTCAATGGAAAAAATGCTTGTTGTGGTCTTTAACGACGAATCGAAAACCTATGAGGGATCGCATGCCCTCAAGCAACTCGACAATGAAGGAAGCATCACCATTCACGCGGAAGCGGTGATCAAGAAGAACGCCGATGGCACGGTCACGGTCAAGCAGTCGGAAGACGACTTCCCGATTCGCACCATCGGCGGAACGGCGATTGGCAGCCTGATCGGACTCCTCGAAGGGCCGGTGGGCCTGGTTGTCGGCGCCACGGCCGGCTTGCTGGCCGGCAGCATCGGCGACTTGCACGTGGCGGGAGTCGACGCGGAGTTTGTCGACGACGTTGCCGCCACGCTGACACCCGGCAAGTGCGCGGTGATCGCGGACGTCAGCGAGGAGTGGATTACTCCCGTGGATACCAGAATGGAAGCCTTGGGCGGAACCGTATTTCGCAAAGTCAGAACGCTCGTCGAGCACGATGAACGGGCCAGAGATGTGGCGGAGCTTCGCGCGGAAATCGACCAGTTGAAGGCCGAGGCTGCTCGTGCCCGGGGCGAACGCAAGGCCAAGCTCCAGGCCAAGATCGACAAGCTCAACGCCAAGCTCGAAGCCAAGTTGGATCAGGCCAAGCAGAGGGCGGAGCAAATCAATAGCGAGACCGACGCCAAGGTGCAGGCCCTCCAGAAAAAGGCCGAAAAGACCCAGGGTGAGATCAAGGCCACCTTCGATGCACGCGTGAAGCGGATCCGCGAAGAGCACGAACAGTCGAAGACGAAGCTGAAGCACTTGATCGCCGGACAATTGAAGGAAGCGGCTGCGCGGCTGGAGAAGTAAGAACGCCGCGCGCGACAGCACAACCAAGATACGGGTGGCGCGGGACGCACACTCGACGAACAGACCGGTCTCCTTTGCGGGGGCTTTTTCCGCTGCTGCGAAGGAGACCGTGCGAGACAAAACCAATACCAATGAAGGAAGGAGTTTAACGATGTCGCAACTGATTGTGGTTGGATTCAAACAGGACATGTACCGGGCTTCAGAGGTTCTCAATAAGCTCTGTGCCATGGACGATGATTGGGTGGTCGATCTTCGCGACGCCGTGGCAGTCTATCGGGACTACAGCGGCAAGCTGAGGGTGGATCAGAGCCACCAGATGACCACCGGCGAAGGCGCCGGGTGGGGCCTCTTCTGGGGTTCCTTGATTGGCGCGCTGATTGCACTCCCGTTCACCGCCGGGGCCAGCGGCGCGGTGCTGGCGGGCACGGTGGCCGCCGGAGCCCTGGGCGGCGGAGCCCTCGGCGCTACGGGTGGCGCGCTCGACGCCAGTTGGTGGAAGGACGAGTTCGGCATCCCGGCCGCCTTCGTAAAGGGCACCGGAGCCATGGTCCAGCCTGGCGACTCGGCGGTTCTGGCGATGCTGCGCACGGTCGACCCGGTCAAAGTGGCCGAGCAGTTTCGCGGCTACGGAGGCACGGTCCTCCAGACCACGCTCACCAAGGAGCAGTCCGCCAAGGTGCAGGCCGTTCTGGACGGCAGCGACCGCCGGCTCTTCGCGAAGGCCAGTTAGCACGCGCGGACTCGGCAGAGCTTTCCATGAGGTAAGGGGTGCCCAAGTGCCTGATGATATCCATGCCGCTAGCGGTGGTTCCGGGGTGGGGGACAAGGTTGCCATCCACGGCCGGATCACCATCGCAACGTCGGGCGAGATGCGTAGAGCGCTGTCGAACGCCCTGCGTGCCAAGCCGGCCAACGTGTCCGTCGATCTGTCGGATGTCTCGTACATCGACACCTCCGGATTGGCGACGCTGGTGGAGGCGGTCCGGATTGCACGCAAGCAAGGCACGCGGCTGATCCTGGGCGGGATCCACGATCAGCCGCGCTACCTTTTCGAGATCGCGCATCTCGATCGCCTGTTCGACGCGGCTGGCGAGGAGGCAAGCACGTGAACGTTCTGGAAGGCATCGGCGGCGGCGCCGTCCGCGGACTTGCCTACCTCGGTGGACTTACCATTCAGGGCTGGATGGGGCTGCGCGCCACACCCCGCGTGCTGCCGCTCGTGGGCAAGCGCGGACGCTGGCGGGCGGCGTTGCGCCAGATGGCGGCTATCGGCGTGGAGGCGCTACCGATGGTCGCCACCATGTCCGCATGTGCGGGATTCATCCTGGCCATGCAAGCCGGGGCGGAACTCCGGAGGTTCGGAGCGCTGAAGTACGTTATGGACACCGTGGCCGTCGGGTTCACACGCGAATTGGGCCCGCTCCTGACGGCCTTCGTGGTGAGCGGCCGGTCGGGATCGGCATTTTCAGCCGAGATCGGAACCATGGTGGTCACCAACGAGATCGACGCGCTCCGGACCATGGCTCTCGATCCGATTGAGTTTGTGCTGGCACCGAAATACCTGGCGGCGATGATCACCATCCCCTGCCTGAGCATCATGAGCAACGCGTTTGGCATTCTGGCTGGCGCCGGGTTTATGTTCATCACCACCAACATCAGGCTCCCCATGTATCTGCGATATGTCGCCAATTCGATCGAACTGCGCGACGTTTTCACCGGGCTGCTGAAGAGCCTGGTGTTCGCGATTATCATCGTCAACGTCGGGTGCCTGGAAGGCTTCAGAACGCGAGGGGGGCCGGACGCGGTAGGGCGGTCGGCAACTTCCGCCGTAGTCTGGTCGACGTTTCTTGTGATCCTTGCCGACGTGTTTTTCACGGCGATCTTCTATCTGGTGCGCAAGGGGTAGTATATGGCAGACCCCGCGATTTCAGTCGAGAGCTTGACGGTCCAATACGGGGACCATCGTGTGCTGGATGGCGTGAGCCTGAACATTGAAGCGGGCGAAGTGATGGCGCTGCTCGGCGGCAGCGGCTCCGGCAAGACCACCATGCTGCGGCATATCATCGGACTGGAGCGGCCCACTTCCGGCACGGTTCGGGTGCGGGGCGTCGATATCAATCGCTGCTCGCCGAAGGAACTCAGGGACATCCGGCGCACCATGGGCGTGGCCTTCCAGGAGTGTGCCTTATTCAATGCGATGTCCATCGAAGAAAATATCGCCCTGCCTCTGCACGAATTGACCAATCTGGCCGACCCCGTCATCGAAATCATGACTTACATGAAACTCGCCGCCGTGGGTTTGGGTCAAACCGCCAAACAGATGCCCCAGGAATTGTCCGGGGGCATGAAAAAACGCGCGGCCGTCGCCCGGGCTACCGCACTCGACCCCGAGATTTTGGTCTTCGATGAACCGTCGGCGGGCCTGGACCCGATTGTCGCCGCTGGATTGGACGAACTGATCCTGATCTTGAAGCGCGCCTTCCACATGACCATCCTGGTCGTGACCCATGAGTTGGCAAGTGCCTTCCGTGTCGCCGACCGTGTGGCGATGCTATACAAAGGATCGCTCATCGCCGTGGATACCAAGGATGCGTTCCAGCACAGCACCCATCCACGCATCAGGCAATTTCTGGACCGGGTTGCCGATCCCATTGCGGAAAGCACCGCTATTCAGGACCATTTTCGAGAATTGGCGGGGATGGCAGGAGGGCAAAAATGAAAACGGAAGCCATAGTCGGTGCCTTCGTTATAGTCTTTGCGGCGATATTCCTTGCAACGGTCTATCATGTAAGCAACGCGCAGATCAAGGGAGCGCGCACTCCCTACCGGACGTACCTGCGGTATGCGGGTGGGTTGGAAGAGGGAGCGGACGTCCTGTTTGGCGGTATCAAGGTAGGCCAGGTGACCGCCGTGCGGCCCGACTCGCAGGACCCAACCCGGATTGAGATTCTGATGGATGTCCGGCAGGGCACGCCGCTGAACGCCAAGTCCGTGGCTAAGCTTGGATCGGTGACCGTGATTACCAGTCCGTGCATCTCCATCAGCATGGGATCGAATGACGCGTCCCGGTTGGCGGCCAATAGCGTGATCCCGTCGCTGGAAACCATCAGCATAGACGATACCGAGCGCAAAATCGTAGCCCTCGCCGATTCGGCGCAGACACTGCTCGAGGCGGTACATACGGACGTGAACGAGGTTACAGTCGACGCCCGGCAACTGATCGCCAATCTGAACGAGGTCTCGGGCAAGCCGAATCAGCAGCACATATCGGAGATTCTCACCAACGCCGATGCCATGGTGACGCGCATCTCACCGAAGATCGACCAGATCAGCGACCAGGTTGTAAAGCTGACCAATGACGCGAATAGCCTGATGGCAAAGATGGGTCCCGCCGTGGACAACGTGAACGCAACCGTGTCCAACGCCAACCAGACCATCACTGCGGTCCGCGATCCCCTGCGGACGGACCTTGCCGAAGCGCAGAAGACGCTCGATCAGGCGCGTAGTATGATCGCCGATCTGCAGGCGGCGATGCGGGCGAAAGATCAAAACATTACCGACACGCTCGAGAACGTTCGTATGGCTACTGACAACCTGAACGACCTGACGGAGTCCGTGAAGGAGCGTCCATGGAGTCTGATACGGATCAAGCAGCCGAAGGACCGGAAGGTTCCCCAAAACCCATGACGAAGACTCTGGCGAGCGCGAGCGTGCTAACCCTGCTGATGGCCGGTTGCGGGGGCAAGATCCTGTATCCGCACTACTACGCGCTGGAAATCCCTCCGGCGCCAGGACCGGCGGTGAGTGATACGCCCCTGCCGGCCACGTTGGCGGTACGCCGTTTCGAAACTCCGCAATACCTGCGGCAAGGGCGGATTGTGTACCGGCAAGGTCCGGCGGAAATTGGCTTCTACGATTATCACCGCTGGGCCGCCGATCCCGCTTCGACGGTGACCACGGCAGTGATCGATTCACTCCGCTTCTCGCGGTTGTTCTCGTTCGTAAAACCATATGACGGTCAGAGCCGGCGGGACTACCTGTTGAGCGGCCGGATCGAACGGCTGGAAGAGATCGATTACGGAGGCAGTGTCCGGGTGGAAGCGAAGCTATCGGCCGAGCTGGTTGATCGGCGAACGGACGCCACCGTGTGGACTGGCGAGGCAGATGAGACTCTGGCAGTCGAAGCGCGCAATGTGAACTCGGTAGTTGTGGAAATGAGTCATGCAGTCCAAAAGAGCATCGATCGGCTCGTGGCGAGCCTGGACCAGCAACTCCTTGCGAAGTGAGGTGACAGGGTGAGCGTTCACAATCAGACTCAGGCCGCAGCCGAGGCGGTGAGTTCGTTAGCGGCGTGCTGCGGGACGGGAAGTGGCGGGAACTTCGGCGAAGCGATGTTGCCCCCGGCGACGTTGTGCGCCTGTCGGCTGGAGACCTGGTCCCGGGTGATGCGCGCCTTCTGGAATCGCGCGATCTCTATATTCAACAAGCGGCCTTGACGGGCGAGTCGCTGCCGGTCGAAAAGCAGGCGCGTGGCGAGGAAGTCTCCACCAGGCCCGACGCGGAGAACATGGTTTTTCTGGGCACCTCCGTCGTCAGCGGAACACGCTTCGAGAAGCGCCTGATAACGAACGCGGTGGCCGCAATCGCGAAGAGCACGGTGTAGGCCTTCGGCGCGTTTGGCTGCACGCCTTTCGATTTCGATCTGGGAGTGGAGCCAAGCCAATGGGCGGTGGTGATCGGGCCCCGCTGATGAAACTAACCGGGCCGCAGTCGTCGCCCCTTTTTCAGGGTAGCGCGCCCTATGTAGATTGAGCCGTGGCCCTCAGGTACGAGCCCCACTGGTGGACAGCGTCGGAGGGGGAGGAAATTCCGAGAATGATTGTCCCCCAGGTCAGGTCAGCGCGGGAGCCCTGGAATAGAGTGATGGCCTTGCCGAGGCGATTCTGTCCCAAGCTGGGTTCAGGACCGCTGAGCCGAGGTCGTTCGAATGCCGAGGGGGCGAGGAGATTCCACCACTGCTGAAGGTTTGCCTATTTCTTGCCTATCCTACGCACCAACAGCTGGCCACTTCGGACCAAGCGAGGCAAGTAGGAGCAACTCGCAAACTGCTGGCAGAAAAGAGGATAGGCTCAAATCAGTAACTGAAAGCAAGGAGAGGCAAGACGCGGCAAAGGAAATCTGTCTCGGCTGTTAACCGAAGGGTTGTAGGTTCGAGTCCTACCTGAGGAGCCACAATAAGTCCTTTTCTTTCAACGTATCTCTTACTGAATACGCCACTTGCCGCACTGCGCCCAGGCCAGGGCTATTTTAAATTCTTACCCATCCTTACCCGAATTTACCCAAACGTGGACGCCTGAGTTCCCCCAGTTTCCCCCCAGCGGGGCGCAAATACCGTGTCGAGAAACCACCGCGCACGAGCGGCGCGCCAGAGCCCCCCCAAACAGAACGGCCCGCAAGACGCGCGCCGGTCTTGGCCTCGTTCGCGCACAGGCGCGCCCTGTTGCGCCACCGGCGGCGGGTGGCATGGCAGTGGCCGAGGTCGGCAGGAGGCTCACGAGCAAAAGAACGCGGAATGCGCCAGGGCCCACGGAGACCGGTACGTCTACGTATCGGATGGCGGGGGCAGGTTGCCGGCATGAGATGAAAGGAGCACCCTTAAAGGAAAGGCGAGGTTTAACGACGATGGAACAACAAACGCAGCAGCGTAAAGCGCCTCCAGACTTGCCAAGGTATCGATGCCACAAGGAAGTCTGCGCCTTCAAAATTGGCAGCGTAATAACCCCGCTTGAAGGCAAATACCTCCTCGCGCCGGAAGGAAGTGGCCCGGCGGTCGAGGTGGGTACAGGCTACCTCCAGAAGCACAAACCAGAGATCGGCGGCTACTACGTGCGCTACGCCGATGGGTACGAGTCCTTCTCGCCGGCCAAAGCATTCGAGGAAGGATACAGCCCCATCCCAGAGGAAATCGATGATGCCTGGAATCGGCTGGCCCGGGCCGAACCAGCCGGAATCGATGTTGGCGAGGCCCAGGTCCAGCGGTCAGTCCCATATTCACCGGAGTGGATTAGGGAACTGGTATCGCACCATGCTCCCACGCAGCCCCATGAGGCCGCGTACACGAGCATCCGTGCGGCAACGGCGGTGATGATCCAGGCCATTATTAGGAAGTGCCCCGCTTGCGCCGACAGGACGGCGGCTATTCGCAAAGTGCGTGAGGCTATGATGACAGCCAACGCATTGATCGCGCTCAACGGGCTGGTGTAAGGCAATGCTGGCGGGCGGCGCGGGCCGACTCACAGCGGGCCGCGCATTTCGGGCAATGCCTCGGGATGCGCGGAGGGCCGCCGTGGGTCTTGCGTGCGGCGGCCATGGCGCGGGCGGCGCGGGTGGTGAGTTTACGCGGCAACGAGGTAATCGTAGCAGATGTGCACAACAGCATTAAGAGCAAGGCGCGGATTTCACGAGTTTTCTGAAAACGGCGCAATTTAGCGCAATCGGGTACCCTTTGAGATGTCTTCTGGGACGCATGACTGTGTCACTCCGTCGGTAACTGCCAACATCCGCAACTCCGTCGCCCGCGTTCCACCAATCCGGAACACTTCAATGGTTTTCGAATCGTGTGGGCGAATGGCGACTTCCCAGAACGGAGGGGACCCGCCGCACTGTCCACGGCCTGGCCAGGCCGGGCGTGCGGGACCCTCCTGGGAGGCCGCAGCCGCGCTGCAGGCCATCAGGACGACGAGGCGCTTTGCGAGGTGCTTTAATAACATGACGTTCTCATACCGTAAAACCCTTAGGCAACATCAAATTCGTAGAGGCTAACGCTAAAGGGCGGAGCCTGCACGGTCGCAGGAACCCCGTTCTGCGTAGTCTCGACGATCTTGACGGCAGGCTCCTTGCCCACTTCATTGGTTGAGTCGAAACTGGGCGGCGCAATCTGATAGAGCTTGCCCTGCCCGCGAAGGTTGACGCCGCTGATCTGCGGCGTAAAGCTATTGACCTCTTCCGTGGGGTTGACCACCGAAATGAGGAACTTCTTGCGGTCGCTGGAGAACGCCGCGAGAACATCCAGCGGATAGGTCGGGCTTCCCGTGGGCTTAATACCCCTGTCGACATACGGCGTGCCCGGCATCAGCGGTTGGGGCGAATTCCCGTCGACCGCAACCGGAACAGCGTTCAGGAAGTGATTCTGCAACAGTTTGAACACCACGCCCTCGGGCGCCATGCCCACGCCATCGCCGGAGTTGTCGGTCAACACGCGCAGCCCTCCGGTCGCGCAACTGGCAGCCACCTTGTCGGAGTGACGGAACAGTTCGTGCAGCAAAAGCGCGTAAGACAGCGGCGTCAGCATTCCGGTTGACCGCCCGAAGCCTCCGCCGCCGTTCGGCGCCATCGAGCGGTTACGATTGCCCCATTCGTCGAAGATGAACTTGATGTCCTTGTCTTTCAACGAAGGGATCTTCTCGACATACTTGTCCCACGCATCGAAAAAGCCGCCGATGCGGTTGGCTATCCTGCGGGCTTTGAACGGCAGCGGGTCCTGCACATCCACAAAGGACTGCTTCTGGGCGTCGTATATCAACTCAGGATACGCGTAGGTATGTTCGGAGAGAAAGTCGACGTTGTCGGCGCAGTTGGCGAGCAGATAATAGTCCCAGTCGTCCAAACTGTAGAACTCAAAGGGCAGCTTGGCGGTAACAGGCGGCTCCCAAATGCTCGGGAAGAAGTTACCTTTCTTCTCCGCGCCGCCGATGGACTTCTCGCAGATGCTGGCCCCGCCCAGAACCACCTTGATCTTCGGGTCCACCGCCTTCATGGCCTCGACGATGTTGTTGTACTTCACCCAGTACTGGTTCAGCGACATGTGGCCGGCCTGCCAGGGGCCGTACATCTCGTTGCCGATCGTCCAGCAGCGGACATTAAAGGGCTCGGGGTTGCCGTTCTCCGCGCGCATTCTGCCCATGCGGGTGTTGACGGAGCCATTGCAATATTCCACTTCCTCGGCAGCCTCGCGCGCCGATCCGTATCCGCTGTCGATGGCCAGGTCGGGCTCGGCTCCAACCAACCGGTTGAGGGCGATGAAGTCATCGAGGCCCACGTCGTTCGACTCGGTTCCCCTCGGTGGGCGCTTGTCGCGATCGCCAATACCGTCGCGCCAGTCGTATGCGGAGACAAAGTTGCCGCCGGGCCACTTGAACATTTTGAAGCCTTCCTCTTTGAAGAGGCGGATCATGCCGGCGTGGAACCCCTGCGCGTTATCGGCAGGCATCAGCGAAGCAGTCCCGATATGGAATGAGCCGCTGCCTGTACCCACGATTTCCAGGCGCGCGTCGGCCGAGTCGGCCGCCGGCGTGAACTTGAACGGGAATCTCCGGTACACGCTCGTAAGAGGGGGAATCGCGACGGATTGCGAGTCGCCGGGGCCAGATCCCCAGACCAGACGGACCACAGCCTTCGCGCCGGGCTCGCCGGCAAGCCAAACACGTCCCTCCAGGGCCTTGCCCTTGACCAGGCGCAATCGGGACTGTTGAATGCCGCAGGGGGCGGAGCCTGCCAGCTTGACGCGCGGGCTGTGCTTGCCAACGAATGGCCGCACGGCGTCCATCTCGACGGTTCCTTCCGGTCCCACCGGCCGGAACGGCTCGCGGAAGCCGCGGAACCCGGGCGGGGCATTCCCCGGCGCCGCCGCCGGCTGAGCGCTGACCACCGGCCTGGCGAACTTTCTATCGCTCAGCATCTCGGCCCACACGCTCGTGGTAGCGGGCTCCATGTATCCGCCGAAGACCATCGGGTTGATCGGCTTGCCGCTCTTGGCTGCATCGATCGCACCTTGGATGTTTCCCGCTGGAGCGGCGAACGCCTGCCTGCCTTGCCTCAACATGGCGGCGCCTCCCAGGGAAGCCTTTAAAAGCTCACGTCGGTTCATTGGCATGCTGGCTCTCCTTGATTGATCCGGCCCACCTCGCCTTTTCTGCACTCGGCGGTCCCCGCTCCGCTTGCTCCGATTGCCGCGGAGTTCGCTATACGTTAGCACCGTTTCGCGAATTCGGGCGCGGGTGCGCCGCCTCAGCGCGCGCAGAGGTAAATGCGGTTGACGAGGCGGCGGAGCCTGCCTCCCTCCGCACGCATTCGTTTCGGGCGCGAGCAAGCCAATATGGATTCGGCCATGTCAGTTTGTGGCAGATGCTATAAAGACTATTCAGGGAGATTGCAGCTTATGAAACGAGCGTGGTTATTTGCGTTGTTCACGGCCATTCTGGCTGTTGGAGGCTATCTGGCTCAGGCGGACAGGGCTTCCGCCGCCGCGGCGCAGGCGCCGGTCGCCGCTCCACCCGCGGCTGGCCAGCAGGCGCCCGCAGGCGGCGCTCCAGCGCAGCGGGCCGCCGGCAGGGGCGGCTTCGGTGGACCGATCGAGTTGGGCCCTGATGACAAGCCCGCGTTTCCCGACCCGCCTGCGGGGTTCAATGTCAAGCGCGACAATCTCCCTCACGGCGGGCTGACGCCTGTCGAGTACGACTCGAAATCCCTCGGAACGCGCCGCCGCATGCGCGTCTACACGCCGCCCGGCTACTCGACCAGTCGCAAGTACCCGGTGCTCTACCTGCTGCACGGCATTGGTGGGACCGATACCGAATGGACGGAAGCTTGCCACGCGAACGTCATCATCGACAATCTGCTGGCCGAGGGCAAGGTTCAGCCGATGGTCATGGTCTTCCCCGACGGCAATTCATCCAGGACGGTGGCCGACCTCAATTCTGGAGGCCGAGGGGCAGGCGCGGGCGGCGGCGGACGCGGCGGAATGAACATGGGCGCCTGGCTGACGCCTTTCGAGAACGACTTGCTCAAAGACATCATCCCCTACGTAGATTCTCATTATTCCGTGTACACCGACCGCGATCATCGCGCGTTGGCCGGTCTCTCGATGGGTGGCGGCCAGACCTTGAACATCGGTCTGGTTCACACCGAGACGTTTGCCTGGGTCGGCGGGTTCTCATCGGCCCCGGATACCAAGCAGCCTCCGTCTGTACTCGTGCCCGATCCGGCGGTTCCCAAGCAGTTGAAGCTGGTTTGGCTCGGCTGCGGCAACAAGGACGGCCTGATTCGCATCAGCCAGAGCGTCCACAGCTATCTCAAGGAGAATGGCGTCCCGCACATCTGGCACGTGGACGGAAATGCCCATGACAACACCGAGTGGGACAACAACCTGTACCTTTTCAGCCAGCGCATCTTCCGGTAGGCGCTGCGGAGCCGGGCACGATCCGGAACCGGCGCGGCGCTGGGTTATCAGGAGGCCGCGCACCGATGGCGTCTCGGCCCGCCGTCAGCCCTGAGTTTTTCACGAAATTTCTGAAACACGGCGCAATTCAGCGCAATCGGGAAACGACGGAATGATAACGGGGGCGGAGTTTGGGGCGCAGCCCAGGGGAAATGCGAATAGGGCTTGCGAGCGCTCGCGAGGGCTCGTCTCAGCAAGCGATAGAACCGCGGGCCGACGGGGATGAGGCGAGCCGCGAGGAGCATACGATCATGGCAGTAGGGCGCGCTTACTTTCCGCCCGCGTGATCTCGACCTGTTTCGGGCGCCACTTGTCGGGCTGTTGTGAGGCGTGCGCATAACAAGCGGCGCGACGGCGTGATTCGACGGAGGAGATATCGACGTAGTCGGCGGGCGAGAACATCATGGTATCCTCG
>Ga0187851_10001088_pt1 | contig 26570 bp, 16 predicted proteins | sample June2016WEW_6_10_FD_132997 | JGI IMG/M metagenome (GOLD analysis project Ga0187851, IMG submission 132997) | Peatland microbial communities from SPRUCE experiment site at the Marcell Experimental Forest, Minnesota, USA - June2016WEW_6_10 | ecosystem: Environmental > Terrestrial > Soil >...
CCAGTACCGATGTTCTCAGTATTAGCAGCTGAACTGCTACCAACTGTTAACGGACCGGTCTGAGCTGTACCGCCAATAGCAATCGTACCGGTAGTGGTAGCTGCACCGATAGTGTAGTTAGAGGCAGTATTGCCATTTAAGGTAAAGTTACCAGTACCAACACTTATGTTAACAGCTGAAGCTGTATTACCAATGTTGATCGTCGTTGCGTTTGTGTGGCCAATATTAAGCGTGTTAGCACCTAAAGTATCTATTGAATTAGTAGATTGAGTTAAAATAATTCCACCAACGGAAGCTACACCAGCTACGCTAATACCAGAACTGCCACTGACATTTAGCCCACCCTGGACATTAGCATCGCCAGATAGAATACTGTTCCCAACTACTTCTAGACTATTAGTCGAAATACTACCTGCTTGAATCGACTCAGTATAAGTACCGCCAATATTGTAGCTAACCAGTTCACTATTAGCATAGCTAGTCACATAAGCATAGTTACCGGAGACATAGACGGATGTAGGCGAGCTCAAACTGCTGTCAGAATTGCTGCCAACGTAAACCGGCGTCCCAGAGCTAATATTGTAGACGAATAATTTACCACTGGATCCATTGCTAGTCACATAAGCATAGTTGCCTGAAACGTAAACTGAAGTGGGACTGGTCAAGTTGCTGTCACTGTTCTGGCCAACGTAAACCGGCGTACCGGAGCTAATATTGTAGACAAACAATTTATTAATGGACCCATCAGCAACCACATAGGCATAGTCACCGGAGACATAGACGGATGCAGGGTCACTTAGATTGCTGTCACTGTTCTGGCTAACGTAAACCGGCGTACCGGAGCTAATATTGTAGACAAGTAACTTCCCACTAACTACATCGTTAGCAACATAAGCATAGTTACCGGAGATGTAAAAAGACTTAGGAAAATCTAGATTGCTGTCACTGTTCTGGCTAACGTAAACCGGCGTACCGGAGCTAATATTGTAGACAAGTAGCTTCCCACTAGCTACAGTGTTAGCAACATAAGCATAGTTGCCGGAGACGTACACGGAAAAAGGACTAACTAGATTGCTGTCACTGTTCTGGCTAACGTAAACCGGCGTGCCGGAGCTAATATTGTAGACAAGTAACTTCCCAAGTGTTATATAGTTTGGCACATAAGCATAGTTGCCGGAGACAAAAACGGTTTCAGGGTAGTTAAGATTTGCATCGATGTTTTTGCCTACGTAAACCGGCGTGCCGGAGCTAATATTGTAGGTAGTAAGTTCGTTGTTGCCATAGTTAATCACATAAGCATAGTTACCGGAGACAAAAACGGTATCAGGATTACTCAGATTGCCGTCACTGTTTTGGCCCACAAGAGTAGGTATACTTCCTGATACATAAAGTTGTCCATTTGGAGTACCCAATGGTGTACTACCTGAGCTAAATCCTATATCCACCCGGTTATTAGAAGTATCAACTGCCATAACATCGGTTCCACTTAAAGCTGCAACTTGTAGAGCAGTTGAAGAATTAGTTGAAGTCTCAATTAGAGTGTTTCCAGTGTTACCCACGCTAAGTAATGTTGCAGCCGAGTTGTTTTTTATATTAAAAAGGTTACCGCCGATAGTTGATGATGCATCTTGTATAGTAAAAGCTCCTGGAGATGAAGCTAATGTGATTTCTGGGGAGGAAGAAAGGGCATAAGCCTGCTGTAATGTTTCACTGCCACCTGAACCACATGCGCCGAATATTAACTGTGAAGCTGTTGTGGACCCGGACTGCAAACATTGGCTGGTAGTTGGTGCAGTAACTGGTAAAGTTAGCGAATAGCCACTTCCACCATTAGCTAAAGTTATCCCACTGGCTATAGTAACTGTGTTGTTGTTGGTACCATTGAAAAGTTCTATTGCGCCATTAACGGTACTGGCTTTGCCAAGTGCAATCTGACTACCAGAAGTGTCGACAGCGAATACATTATTGCCTGAAGCATTCTGAACTTGAAAAGCAGTAGCCGTACCCGATCCAGTGGTTTCAAATGTAGCATTGCCGTTAAGAGTCTCAATTTCATTGCCGGCCGTTAGGGTAATTGCATTTGATCCTTGAGCAGTTATACTCACTGCCGCGTTGTTAAGTGAAGGACCAGTTACAGAGATAACTTTGCTGTCATTATAAGTTTCGACATCGAAAATATCAGCCGTTGGTGAGGCAGCTGATGTTTGCAATAACGTTATACCAGTAGCATTAGTTGTTGGCTGAAATGCATTGGCGATTGCCAGCTGAGCGTAGGATGTTGACGCTAAACCGTTTAATTCATTGGAGTTGTTAGCATTCTCGGCATATGGAGTAGAAGTTAATAAGATATATGGTTTCATCTCTGTATCGCCCCCGCAGGATGCTAGGAACGAACCAGTTAAAATAGTAGTTGTACAGTTACTAGTATTCCCAACCTGCATTGACAGGTAAAGCGGGTAAGTATCCCAGTTAATAGCCGTATTAGTATAAATAGTTTCACACGTTCCACCACTGAACGGGCAAGCTGCACCAAGATTAACTTGGAATGTGCCGCTGCTAAAAGTTATCCCACCTTCACTGGAGCCAACTAACCAGTCCTCAGTCCAAGAAAGATGGCAACCACTACCAGTTGATGGTGTACAACCAGTCGTAGCATCGTAGATTTTAAATTCCATATTATAGGTGCCATCCGGAATATTAATGCCAGCAGAAGTGACAATTTTACCTTCGAAACTAAGATCCTGATTAATGCCGGTAGACGCGCCAGCGTGTTTTGTTAGGGAAAACCCCAACACAAAAAATATTGCCAGAAATAACGTGAGCACATTAAAAATTTTTCTATAACAGGATAAGTTCGATTGCATACCAAAAAAACTAGTTACTAGTGTTCTTTTAGTCTGGTGTGCCTTCAATTTTTTACCCAATATCTGGGTATGTATCCAACTCACAATTTTTATCTCTTTTTAAGTTTGGGTTTTTTTAAATGCCCTTATGTTTTATGATACAACTCTACAACAGATTGTCAATCTTATCGTAAGGTATAAAATTTCATAAAAATTTTTTATAATTTTTAATAAACTGTAAGTTATCTGTTAAATGACACAAATAATTATGAAACCGAAAAATTTGCTAAATATGTCAATGATTTGTGCTTAATATCACAAAAACTTATATTTTTCGTTTATGTTTTTGGCGACGACGTTTACGGATTAGCGAGCGAATTACCAAAATCAGAAAAATTAATACGATTATTACGAAAATTATTAAATAGAGATTTAGGTATAGAAAGCTTTTGGAGATAGTCAATAACTTGTTCGATCCGGAATATCCATAAACAAACTTAAGTGTATATATGCCTGGTAAAGTAAAAAGTGAACTCTTGGTCGGCAAGTTAATGCTCATCAGAATCGAGCTGCTTGGTAAAACTAATGTGGAGGTATGATTTAAAATTGCTTGAGAGACTAAGTTGTGACCTGGTCCAGATAATTTTATATAGCCAATCGGTGTTGATTGAGTGTTGCCAGAATTGGCCATTATGAAACTGGTTGTCTTTGGTAGACTAAAGCTCAATTTACTTTGCAGGATATTACTCAATTGCAAATCCTGAGTTCCGCCACCCGCTGTTGATAGAAAGATTAACGAAGCGACTGTGGGGATATAGCTAATTTTTACATTATTATTAATATTATTAATCGCCTCGGGAGTATAGATGATTGCACCGTAATGGCCACCAGCAGCTAAAATCGTAGTGTTAACAATGCTAACTTGTTCAACTTGACTTGCCCCAGGTAACAATATAAATTTCTTAACGCCTAATTGGACTGAATTCTGTAACCCGTGCGGGTTATTTACAGGGTTATAAGTTATTGACGAGAAAAATTTAATTGTGCCAGCGCCGCCAATTGATCCAAAATCTTCGGGATGAACATTAATAGTCAATGGCCGATTGCTGACATTAGTCACAATTTCTTTTAGGTTTAGAACATTTTGATTTGGCAGAAGTGAAGTTTGAGTTATCGCTGGCGAAACACTTAAACCACTACTGTCATTATTGGGGGCAGCTATGCTTAACTCTGATAAACCAAAAAATAGTACTATACTCACCATGCATAAACAGAACAGTTTTTTCATTGTAAGTTTAATCTTACTAGAAGGAACCGGAACCGACAACCGTGACCGTATCGGTATAATCAGTTGCCTCAGGCGTAATTGCAGAAGGTGTTGCCGCGTCAACTAACTTAACTTGGGCACCATTAGTTGGCGCACTGTTGTAAGCTATGACTGCCGGTATAGGGCTAAGACCATCACCCGTAGATGTAGCTGTCCCATCGGAACCAGCGAATGGTGTAGTTACCGTTAATGCTGCCCCAGACGTATTAGTTAGATAAGAAGCAGTTGTGATATAAGCAGCAGTACCCGACCCACCGGTAAGAGTTTGAATAGCGGTGTTATTAGGATTTAACGAGGGAATAAGGCCTGTTGTGCTTGACGAATAAAGCCCCTGGTGAGAACCATCATATGCAAATAACGATACACCGTTAGCTGCATTACTTGAAACGGTAGCTGTTACACCGCCACCATACTTTACTTGTGAAGTTGATAGCGTACCAATAGCATCTGGCCCGCCAGCCACGCTCAATGTGAAAGTTTGAGCTACAGAAGCCGTGACATTAAAAGTATTGGCAGGACTTGATAAAACTACATAATAGGCAGAACCAGTATCTGGAGTATCAGATATAGTAACATTGTAGATCCCTGCTGAAGAGGGGTTAGTAATTGCCGCTGAACCACCAAATACAACACAATAAGCTGTAGTGGCAGATAAGTTACCAGTAGTAGCAAGTGAAATTACCGCACCCGAGCCGGTAGCTGAAAGTGTAGCCGGCATAACAGTTATCCCAGAAATCCAACTAAATATTGTAGTGCAAGGAGTACTAGGGGTACCAGGAACAGTCGTTTCTGGTACTAAGTTGCCATTGGTTGTGGCCACCGTAGAGCCTGTCATGGTAATTGATAATGTCGGTGCAGTTGCGGCTGAAGCCACCTTGAATGCTAAATACAATTGCCCAGCTCCTGAATTGGCCATATTAGTTTCCATTGCCCAAATATTAGTGACAGCTCCAGCGGCAGCTCTCGGTACGTTGCCTAATATTGCCACCAAAAATACGACGATAATAAAAATAGCGGATATTTTTTCCCAGATACGGTGTTTATGTTTAATAGCCATATTATTTAGCTTGTACCCATAAGCATAAGTTATTTATTTGATAGTTGTCAAATATATACAGTATAAGTATAAGTATTTTAATTAGTCTTGTGGATAAATTGGCTAATAATTAATAAACAACTGAATTTATATAAATATTTTAGAAAGATCCAGTACCGACAACCGTAACCGTATCAGTATAATCAGAAGCTTCAGGTGTCGTGGCATTAATAGCAGCAGCATCATATAGCTTAGCGGTTGCGCCATTGGTAGGCGCAGAAGTATAGGCAATGACTGCCGGTATGGCGCTAAGGCCATCACCTGTAGATGAAGCTGAACCGGTACTGCCGTTAAATGCCGTAGGAATCGATAATGCTACGCCGGACGTATAAGAACCAGCGTTAACATCAGTGATAAATCCAGGCGTTGCAGGGTTGGCACTGAGGGTCTGAAGTGACGCATTATTGGGATTTAGTGAAGCTATGGTGTAAGATTTGGACGTTGAATAAAGACCCTGGTGATTATCATAGGCAAATAAAGATACACCGTTAGCAGCATTGCTACCGACCGTAGCAGTAATTGGTGAACTGCTGTAAATAACAGTTGAAGCCGATAGTGCACCTAAGGCATCGGGTCCGCCGGCAACGGTCAGCGTAAAAGTTTGTGCAACTGAGGCGGTAACGTTATAAGTATTAGCTGGCGAACTTAGCACCACATAATAACCAGAACCGGAATCTGTGGTGTCAGATATTGTAATATTATCAATCCCTGCTGCAGCTGGGTTAGTAATCGCCGAAGCACCGGCAAAAACTACACAATAAGGAGTTCCTGCAACTACGTTTCCTGTAGTAGTTAATGTAATTGTAGCGCTCGAGCCAGTGGCGTTAAGAGTTCCCGGATAGGCTGCAATACTTGGTATATAACTGAATATTTGAGTGCATGATGTACTAGGAGTACCCGTAACAGTGGTTTCTGGTACTAAGTTGCCATTGGTTGTGGCCACCGTCGAACCCGTCATTAAAAAAGTCATGGTTGGCGTACTAACTGACGATGCAACTTTAAATGCAACGAATAGTTGCCCAGCACCTGAAGTGGCCATATTAGTTTCCATTGCCCAAATATTCGTGATACTTCCTGCGGCAACTCTGGATACATTGCCCAGTATAGCTACTAGTAATACTGCAATAATAATAAGGGCCGATAATTTTTCCCTGACGCGATATTTATATTTAAATGTCATTTTGATTTTATTTTATAAACTAAGCATAAGTTATACCAACTATAATTGTCAATTGCAATACCCCTTACTAATAAGAGATAACTTGAGGGAGTGGATAACTTTAAATTAGTGCCAACTTAAACTTTCTAACACCATCGAAAAAACCTTCTGCAAATTAGCAGTGCCCAAGTTGTCATTACCAAGCAGAGAAATATCACACGACATACCATTGTGCAACGAGAAAGCAACCTTACCAAACCCGACTGCTGTGGTATCTGTCATTACTTGGAAGGCGTTATTGCTAGCGGTAATTGTTGATTGTTGGTATACATCGGGAGTGTGAACCCGATAATTGTAACCGGTATCAGCCATAAGACTATTAGAATTCAATTGAGTGACTGTAACAACCAGCAACCAAGTTAAGACATCAGGATATTTATATTCATAGTTCTCTAAAATTGGATAACTGGCTTTTTGAGTCTCTGGGTATATAGTCATTGCCCTGGGGTATGTAAAACTAACATAGGCGTTATTTACAGCTACAGGTGTGAAGTCAAATGACAATCCGGCATTTTGCTGAGTTAAAGTTGGATTCTTTACTGATCCAGCATCTGAACCATTCATTTTACTCATAATGTAATAAGCTACACCACCGATAACTACCACAATTATTAATAAAATAAATAATTTTTTTCTTTTACTTAAATGAGTACTTTTCTTAAAAACTGGGACACCTTCGGTGTAAGTTAAAGACTTAGCCATGTCGCCTATAAGAACCTCTTTGCAGTTTTCTCATGCGGTGGATCAATAGAACAACTACAATGATTAAACCGATGAATATCAATAATACTAACAATATAAGCAATAGTAACTTCCATGGGATAACCCAAAATGATAGCACAGCCGTAACTGGTACTTGACGCTCGCCATTGCTATAACTTAATACTAATTTGGCGTAATACTTACCAAAGCGTAGTTTATCGACTCGTGAAAAATTCCAGTTAAGTTGATAAACCGGTTTATTATTCTTAGTAATATCATGTCCGTCAATTTGCTTTTGTAGAAATACTGGAAATCCATTGGTCCATTGCTCTTGGAATATCCGATTAGTATTAGGTAGAATGTTGCCCTGAGCACTATTGACAGCAATCGTATCGATAATACTTCCAGGTGCAAAATTAGCTGTTTTACTTACAAAAATATCACCACTAGCCGGTAGGAAAATATTCCCGTTATTATGTACATTTACATTGAATGTAACGGGCAAGTATTCATAAAGTTTTTTAGTGGCTGTAAAATTAGCTACTTGTACAGAACGGACTTCATTACCGGAAGACGTATCAAGCAGAATCAAGATAACATTTGAACCATTAACAGTTACACCCGAATTTGCGGCAGATATTACTGGTTCAAAAGCAATACCGTAGTTGTATCCTAAGGAAGCCGTTTTAGGTATATCTATTGTCATTAATACAGCTTCTGCCACATCCGGTTGTGCAACAAAAGATGAAGGTGAAAAATGTGCCCAATTCAAAAAAACATCAGCTGAGGTAGCTGGTGTTAAAGATGGTCTTCCTGAAGTTCCTTCTGCGCCAAAAGTATATAACTTAATAGACATTGGCAGAGGTAAGGAACTGTTATTTTGAACATGTAAGGTTGTGGTAATAACAGATCCAGGTTTTGAATTTAATACTTCTGAAACAGGGGAAGTTGTAAGACTAACATTTTCACCTGCTGCCGAAACTCTGTAAGGAACTAATGGGAACAAAGAAATTATAATAACTACAGCAACACTTAGTTCCACCAATAGCGGGACTCTCTTCATATAGTTAGTATACCTCACTAAAATTGCGCTGCAGCAGAGAAAGTTAATAATTCTTGATAGTCGTTGGCAGCAGGGTCAATATTGGCTGATTTGGCTTGAAGTTCAATGACACTACTACCGGATTGAACTTCTTGTGACGTTGTTAATATCTGATGGGGAGCATTTGAATCTATGCCTACATTATTGGCGGTACCGTTATACGGACTAACAAGACTAAGCGGTCCACCAGAGCTTTGGGTTGCACTAACCCCTTGTAAACCAAAACCTTCTGTTAGAGACGCTAAATTACCTGATACTCCGGCAATCGTATAACTTTTACTGGGACTATGTAGACCGCCGTATTGCCCAAATACAAAAACATTTGCTCCAGATTCAGCATCGGTTGTTAGAGAAGCAGTAATATTTGTGCTGCTAGTTATAACAGTCCCTGCCGTTAGGCTACCTAGATTTGAAGATGTGGGAGATATAGAGAGAGATATTGAAGGCGTGGTAGTTGTAGCCGTAGCGTATGGTCCATATTCGGTATTTGTAAAAAGTCCTTCCAAAGCAGCTACTTTAACTTCGTACGTCGAACTGTTACTTAGACCTGTCATATATGATCCACTACTGCCACCCCAAGCTGTATATGTTTGATAAACTGGTGAACCACCTAATACCCCAGTAGCTTGGACATAATTAGTTGTCGTAAAACCGTTATTAGATACGGCAATAGCATAGGTTGTATCAGTAGGCAAAATGCCGACATTTATAGTAAATTGCAACTCATTATAGTAAGTGCCGGAACCATTAGATAAGGTCGGCGCTAAAGGAACGTTTAACTGTTCGGTTTGAACAGCTCCGCTGTGTACGGTATAGGTTGTACTATTGGCAGTGCCGGATATCTCACCGGCGTTAGATTGGGCCTTATAAGTATTTGATGTTGCGCTATTTGTTCCGCCTGGTCCGATACTATAACTATTAAGCATGTAGGTATTACTTGCCGAAAAGGCAGCAAATAACATCATACTAATCCCGAGAAAAGTTTTTATTCCCCACATGGTTCCTTTATTTTAACTAAGTGTTTACAAGCATGCAATTTGCTTATGATTTAATAAGGATTTTGGTGCGCATCCCGGGATTTACCTGGAAATCGCTCTACCCTAGTTTAATACATTTGAGTGAAAAGTTAGAAGAACTCGGGCTAATAGAAATTAATGGTCAGATAGTTTTGCTTCAGGACGAGGAGGTTAATAATGTTTAGCCCACTTAACCGCCACACTCCGTCGAACGAGTTACTTAGCTCTAAACTCTTTAACGAGAGCACATTTTACGATACGTTTACTAAAGATCTGAACGATAGCTTACATGAGGTAATTATTGAATCGCCGTTCATAGCTCATCGGCGTTTGGCTCAACTATTACCTACATTACATAAACTTAAGGATCGTAAGGTAAGAGTAGTCGTCAATACCCGTGACCCCCAGGAACATGATGATGAGTACTTACGCAACGAGGCCCACCAATCTATATCTAGCCTGCAACATCTAGGGGTACAAGTACTTTTTACTGTTGGCCACCATCGTAAGTTAGTCATTATTGACCGGCACATTCTCTATGAGGGAATCTTGAATGTACTATCTCAGAACCATAGTAGTGAAGTGATGCGCAGAGTTGAGTCAACCCAATTGGCTTGGCAAATGGTTAGGTTTGTTGAAATTGATAAATTTCTAAACTAGTTGGGCTATACTGAAATGAGTATGAGCGGATTTGAAATAACCGATAATGACGTAGCAGCCGTGACGCGCTGGCTTAAGATCTTTCATCCAGAGGATGCTAACCTAGACTTTGCAAGGGGTATGCTTGTTAACATAAAACTTGGCTATCGACATGTGGGATGGGATGACCCAGATCAATTAGAAGATTATTATGGGGATTACAAAAATAGGTCAGATGATCAAAACGGCAAAACGTCCGACGAGTGAGCGCCGAGAGCAACTACTACTTTCTTCAGCATTTTTATTGATGGGGTAGATATGGCTTGCTCAAGCTTGGCATAATAATTTACGTTTATACCAGCCTTTTTAGCTACTTCCAGCTGAGTCATGTGCTTATCTAGGCGAATGTTTTTTAGCGCTTTAGCAATATCGAGAGTCAATTTATCTGTCATGTCTGGTGTATTTTATCATACTTATACCACATACATCTGGAATATCAAACTTGGTTGGAGCCCGATATTTTCGCAGAGTTATAAAAGAATTTCTACGCACCGGTACCGGCATTATTATTAATATATTTCGCAAACTCTCTTCCGGTCGGAGATACCCACACATATAAAAAGCTTTTTTGGTCATACTCTCTTATTACTGGACCGCTTTTTGTTCTATCCTCGTGCAATAAGCCAAAATAGATTAAGCGGCTAACGGCGTTAGGGTCTTGTTGAAGCATAAATGATTTTAGCTCTCTGTTCGCATTGTTAACTGCGTCTTTCGCTTCCTCTTCTAGGGCAATACGGAGTACTTCTACGTCAGACATACGAACACGACTCACCAAATCCGTCATTTCTTCTAGCGGATAATCCAGCAAGTTTGGCGCTTTTACATATCCTTGTAGTACTTTCTGAAGGATTAATCGTTTATTATCGTTCCGTTCTCTGATGTATTTCTCCAGGAGTAAAACAAAACCATCTTGGAAAACTTTGTCACCAAGAACAACAGGAGGAAAGTCTGCAATATTATCTTGAACATGTTTCACTAATTCCTTGGCTCTATATAGCCGCCTCACAATAGCAGGACCAAAGTATGCTGACGCCATACTAACGGCAATACCTAAGCCTGGATCAACGGTGGTTGCGTACCCAATTACTCCTACTATTCCAGCATTAGTAGCTCTTTTTATCTGGTCAGCGTTGGGTTTCTTCACGTTCATACTAAATCAATTTATAAAATATATAAGTTAGCACATTGGTGTGAATTATATAAATAACGATGCCTCTAGCCCGACTTCTCGAGCATGATTTTCTTTTGGTGCTTACTCGCAATAGTCCAATCAATTATTCTTTCATGCGCAAGTCTACCGGCTAAAATATCCGCTCCAATGCCCAATGCATTGCTAAATTCTCTAATTGAAGCATTGGAGTAATCACCCTTGGAAATGAATAGATTATATTTCTCTTTTGGGATTAGAACATCCCTTGCATAACGGTCCGCTTCAAGCTCCTCTTCGCCAGAAGTCAAACTAGGCTTATCCCAATTAATGTAACTCTGCTTTCTGCTATGTAATATAAGGTGAGCTGCTTCATGGAAGAATGTAAACCATAATGCATCACTTCTTTTATTCTTTTCACTCAGTTGTATTAATGGTTTAGATGGAGCAACCCATCTAGTTGCGCCATTGATATAGCTCTTTGAAAAATAAGGCGTAAACACTAACGACACCCCGTTTTCGGCACATATATTAACTAGCTTCTTTGAAGAAGCATGAATTGGTTCCTTTGTGAGCTGTCTAATATCCTTTAACGATACAGAGAATTTACTAGCATCGAAATTTGTCTTTACCGCTTCACTCTCGTACTGTTTTTCGCCAAATCTTAACCACGCGGCAACACAATACTGGTCTGGTTCATCTGTACTATTTCTGTATTTCACGGGGTGGTAATTATTTAAAAGTAGCTGCAAAGATGGAACACCAAAATAATTCAATATGTTTTTGTAGCGTTCTTTAGGCTTTAGCGTTTTAGCAACCAGATCCCACCTTTGGAGATTGTTATAACAGTAGCGGAAATCAGTCAAAATATTTTTCTCGGTCTCAAACTGCTCATTCATTTGGTCTTTTATGCTAAGCCGAGACATTATCATATCGTAATTTGCCTGGAGCTTGAGCCATGTCTCTGCAGGTGTATCCAGCACAAATTCCAGCCTCATAGCCATGTTGATAGTTAACGATACATCACCGTTAAGCAGCTCACTCATGTGCTTTTCACTAATGCCGAGGCGACTAGCAAGTTGCTTTTGTGTAATCCCACGATCATTAAGAATATCACCCAAAATTTCACTTGGATGTACCGCATGATTTGTAGCTTGTGTGTAGTCGGTCATTTGTGATAATCCTCTACGTTTATTATTTCCATTGCCTCTATCTCTTGCGGTGACCGAGTGGACCGATCAAGAGGTGTAAGGAGTAAGCTACAGCCTTGGGCGAGTGGTATAGAAAACTGCCACTGCCGGTTGCCTTGTAGCCAATGTGCATTATTGTCAAAACTCATCAGGTGGGCTAGGTTCTTGGCGGCGTCGAGCAGTGCTATCTTGCGATGTAGTTTTCTTGCGATCTGCTTACCGAATGTCTCAGTTGCAGCATGTAGATCATGGCACGCCTCTTTTACCTCCGCAGTCCTGTAAGTTATTATCATTATAAGCCTTACCAAAGTAATTTTCAAGTTTTAATTAACCTCATGGGTTAATGAAAGTGTAGCATGTTTTAAGCCTGAGTCAAAGTTTTACGAATTAAAATTTAGAGAACGCTACTAAAAACGAAACTTGTCATTTACAATAAATTGTTGCTTTAATAACTATTATCTGCTACCTTACAATTAGTAACACCTTACAGCGGTGGGCGCGGGGAGTTCCAATGCTTGTGGCAGCCACCCATCTAAACTTTATCCAGCATTACTTGCTCGGTACTTCACGGCTGTCAGAAATCTTTAATATCCCGATTATAGTCATTGGCGGCTCACTCTTTGTTTATTGGATTATTCTGCCTATCGTTAGGTTAGTGCTGGATGTTTTAGACTTTAGGCGGTTGCGGGATAGACGGTTAGTTTTTCTGGAGCTGACACCGCCCAGCTATAGCACAAAAACACCACTAGCTACTACCCAGCTGGTAGACACCTTTCATGGTATGCTTAACAGCCTGACCCGAACAGAACGGCTGCTGAGACGTCAACACGTCTTACCGCTGGAAATAGTGGGCGACCGCCCAAACGGTGTTCGGTTCAGGGCGGCGCTTGATCCTAGAGATGTGGAACTGTTTGAGCAATTAGTCATCCCATATCTACCGCATATCCAGCTCAGAGAGGTTAAGGACTATCTAACAGCTGAGTTAAACGGTAAACCCTATAAGGTATTAGAATTTACCCAGAGTAACCATGCCGGCTACCGTTTAGCCCCACACGAGAACTTGCAACAGCATGATCCGATGACTTACTTAGCTTACGCCTTATCTAAAGCCCAAGAGGGTGAACTAATAGCCGTACAGTTAGTACTGTCGCCAACTTCCAGGAAAACTGCTAATAAGATCCGCAGCCAGCTGTTGCCAGGTAGTGAAGGCAGCTCTAGTCATGAGTGGTGGCACTATCCCTTCATTATCCTGTGGGGCCTGGTTAAAATGGCTTTTAACATCTTTGGGGCAATCTTAGAGATGTTCGGTGACGAATTTTCGGGGATAAGAACAAGCTATAAATCTGAATCAAACTACCGGTATAACCAACAAGCTAGGTATCAAGCTAATCCCAAGATTACACAGGCCATTCAGGATAAACTGGCTGAACAATTATTTAACGTAGATATTAGAGCTTTAATCGTCGGGCCGGACTGTGACAAGCGGGCCCAAGGGCTAATTAACGCACTGTATATGTTCCGAGTGCCAGGTTACCAAGGGCTTCATGTCAGGAGGAACCGATTGTTTCGGGATCGTAGAGAGCAGCATAAGTTAAACTCTTTCCAAAAGCGTTTACCGGCTATGCTAACCCGTAATTCATCGATTCTAGGAGCTTCTGAAGTAGCAGCTCTGTATCACTTCCCTTATGGAGAGCATATCCAGACCGAAGACATGGTAAGCTCAATCACCAAGACTATGCCAGCCCCGCTGGCTATGAAGCGACGTAGCGATGCCGGAGATTATGACGTTATGCTTGGGTTAAACAAACACCATGGCAGTAATACGGTAATTGGCTTAACGGCCAAAGAACGAGAAAAGCACGTTTACCTGATTGGCGGTACCGGCAACGGTAAGACTACCATGTTGGAATATGCACTGCTGCAAGACATTAATAACGGCAAAGGCGTAGCTTTTATTGATCCGCATGGTGATGCGGCTCAGAAGCTACTCCGCCACATCCCAAAGTCCCGTATTAACGATGTGGTGTACTTAAACCCACTGGATATTAAGTATCCGATGGGGTTGAACCTGTTAGAGCTACCCGAAGGGCTTGACGAGGATGAGTTGGCCCTGGAAAAGGAACGAGTAACTGAAGCGGCCATATCGGTACTTAGAAAAGTCTTTGCTGATGATGATGCTAATGCCCATAGAATTGAAGCTATATTTCGTAATGTTATCCTGACTGCTTATACGGTTGAAGGAGCTACCTTGTTTACGGTTCTAAAGCTGCTTAGAAATAGTGATTATAGGAACAGTGTTATTAGCAAGCTCGATGATGACTACCTAAAAGACTTCTGGCGGGAAGAGTTTGGAAAAGCCGGCAATATGCAGCGGGTCAGTATGAGTAAAGGCTTAACTCATAGGATAGATCGGTTTAGAAGCTCTGCGCCGGTTTATAGGATGATGAGCCAAAGTAAGTCAACCATTAGCTTTGAGGATATTATTGATTCCGGCAAGATCTTAATCTGCAACTTTACTACCGATATGGGTGAGGATACCTCGACACTATTTGGTACTACCGTGCTGGCTAAACTGAAGATAGCCGCTGAGCGAAGATCAAAGCAACCAGCAGAAGAGCGCCGGCCGTTTTATGTCTATGTTGACGAGTTTCAGAACTTTGCTACCACACCATTTGTAAAGATGCTATCTGCTAGCAGGAAATACAAACTATTCTTAACCATCGCCGAGCAATCTACCGCCCAGCAAGAAGAACAACGGCTAACCGAGGCCATTCTAGCTAACGTAAGTACTATTGTCTGCTTCGGTTTGGGCAGTACGGCTGATGCTAGGCTACTTGAGGACAAGTTTGAACCATGGATAGAGCGTCGCAATTTACTTAACCAGCAAGCATATAGCTTTTACATACGAGTTAAGGCGGAAGAGCCGATGGAGCCGGTATCCGGTGAAACGATCGTCGTATCAAATGAACAAGGCAGCGAGGAACGAGCAGATGAAGTGATTGAAGCCTCAAGGAAAGATTATGCGACTGAATATGTGAAGCCAAAAGCTAAGGCAGTGTCGGGCCAGGCTAATGATGAGAACATATCAAAGGGACAACTAAAACCGGCGAGGGTGGTTAATCAGGGGTCTCTGAAGCATAAACGAGCCCAAAATGTCGTTTCTACTTAGAATAATCTACCAATCTCAACAGCGACTTAATGCTGAGGCGTTTGGTCAGTAACCACACACTCAAACCTTGGATTATTAAAAGTCTCTTATAATTAAATGACTTTTTTTACAACCTGGCCATAACTTACCTTACCAATTAAAATGGATAGGTTTTTGACTTTATTAAAATTCAACCACAACTGCATCTAATTATCAGACAGAAGGCGTTTTACTTTCCCTCTTATATTGTCCCGAATAGCTACCATACGCGTTCTGGCCTCGACAGTAAGTAACGAGGTATGCATTACGGCGTTTCTTATAGGAGTAAATTGTTTTTCGTCTTGGTGTAGCGCATCTGCATCACCTCTTCCTGTTGGTTCCGCTATATCAATTAGTGGCTCCATATCTAAGTAGAATAAGTCATTGTCGTCTGTACGGATATCAATAGCAAGGTTTCCCTGCCGCTTTTTATCAGTTTCACTCCTCCTGCGTTTGGCTATTTGATCAAGGTCGTTTTGCTTCCCAATCGTAAAACCTTTGTGACCAATGTACTTCCTCACTAAATTTTCTGATACAAAACAATCAGCGTAAGCAGTAACATTAAACTCTGCATCACTAGATGATTCTTTGGCCCATTCATCAATCTTCCCCTGGGTTTCGTCAGGTAGCTCTTTTTTAAAGTCTTCCACTGTTTCGTTAAATAATTTAGCAGAAGCTCTATCACGTCTAGACTTCCGAGCTGTATTATCGTCATCACCATCTTGTTTATTTTTTAGACGCCATGCGTCCCATTCGTCATATATTCCGTTTTTATCTGTAAGTACACCGTTCAATAGACGTAGTAAATCCCTAAACAATTCATCATCCGCCAGTACACCTTCACGACTACTTGTAAATCTATCCTCACTATTACCATCATCAAGAGCGTTGTAATGTATTTGGCCATAAACGTAACTTTCAGGAATCCTGGCACTTGGAATATGCTTGATAATATTACTTTCCCTCAATCGTCCGTTAACAAAAAGATCAACACCAACTTTCTCTCCACCTGTTCCAAATATTTTCAATTGGCTAGGTCTATTCACTGATGCTATAAACCCGCTAACGTTTGGTATTTGCAGTAACTGTTTTTGTTCGATAACCACAGTTTTAAGAGCATCTATATAAGGATCTTCGTTAAAGTTTAGCTCCCATAAAAATTGAGTATTATCTCTAAGTTCCTTTAAGTCCTCGTACGTTATTTGTTGATTGTTAAGGTATATCGTGAAGTTTTTATCTACAAGTGAAAAACGAAAATACAGTGCAATGGCTTTACGTAAGTATTCAACAGTATTTGACACCCCATCTTTCAGACCACTAAAATAAAGAATTGTACCTTTGTCGTGATTTTTTGTATACCCTTTAATGCTTGACAGATCAAGTCTGCCAAGTTGGTACTCTTGTGTTGCTCTGTCCCTATCAATGGCTTCATCTAGTTGGCTATTATCAATTACTCCACCTACATATTCAGCACTGCTAACTTTTGTAGCAATGATAACTACACTGGAACATGAAAGGAGTGCTAGTTTGCCTATACCTTTGCGCCCAATAAATGGCCGATTACCAGGTGATACACTGGAGCCAGTTTCATCTCTTTTGGAGTAACCTACTTTAAGGAATTTATCCTGAAAGTCACTTGATGTCATTCCGTTACCATCGTCTTTAATAATCAGGGTTGAATTTACTAAATCGACATCAATCCAAACATGTTCGGCGTCTGCATCCCAAGCATTTGATATTGCTTCTCCTAAAACGGTTATAAAATTTCGGTACAAGTTACGCCCAAGATGATTTAGTACACTAAGTGAAAAATCGAAATGGAATTGTTCGTCAGGCTGCGCCATAAAGATGTTCCTTGATCGTATTACCGAGCACTTCGCCTAGTCTTGGCGGTACTGCATTCCCAATATGACGAGCAACTGTCGCGATAGCCATACCGGTACCAAAATCATAATGCTTGGGGAAAGTTTGTATTATTGCACCTTCGCGGATACTTAGCGCCCGATCTTGTTCCGGATGACCAAAACGACCAGAACCAAAATTGAAAAACTGGGTTGTTATGGTTGGCGACACATCATTCCAGCTCATGCGCCCATAGACGGCTGTATATGTGGCGCCGCTTGCTTTACGATAGCAATTTGGCAAAAGGCTCGGCTCCCAATCCCGCCAGGTTCCTTTTGGTTTGGATTGTTTGATGCGCACGAGGTTCAAATCTGACAAGTTCTTTGAGCGATGAAGGGGATCTTCAGGGCTAATTTCTCCTGCACCAATCTGTGGTAAATCACGAATTACCTCTCCAACAGTTATGTATTTACCCTTCATATGAGTCTTCTTCGGTACTTTTATCTCACCAATTCTAGACCCAATAAGCACTAGTCGACTCCGATTTTGGGGTACACCGTATTCGGGAAGGTACAGCACATCATAATCTAAAATGTAACCTAGCTTTTCTAGTTCACTGATAAAATCACTAAAAACTTGGGTTTTTACCAGTCCGCGTACATTCTCAATTGAAACCACATCTGGATCAATAATTCTCACTGCTTTAATAAAATAGTTAATAAGTGTCCAGCGTTTATCTTTTTCTTTCTTCTTTACGTTGACCTTGAATGTGTTAGACGAAAACGGTTGGCAAGGAGCACATCCAACAAGTACCCTAACGCTATCTTTTGAAAACAAATCTTTCATATTGTTGAAATCATAATCCGACACATCGGCTTCGATAAATTTTGAGTTTGTGTTAGTTTCGTATGCGTATTGGCAAGTTTTATCATTGTCCAAGCCGGCAATTACATCAATACCTGCCTGCCTAAGACCATATGTTAAACCACCGATTCCGCAGAACAGATCAATAGCCTCTATCTTTTTCATCTTACCCATAATTGTACAATAGGCAGTCATGTTAGGTACATTCCAAAGGCTTTTTTACACGCAAGACCAACCTAGCAATATAAAGCCACGAAGTTTTTTATCTTAATAACTAATTTAGGGGTGTTCTTACTTATTTTGAACCATCGTGGCTTTTTTTAATATCAGCTAAACTTCTTCAGCATCTTTACGCATTTTATCGAATATTTCAAAACCTTTTTGAGTCCTATCTTCAAATTCTAAATTAGCATCAAAGTATATAGGATCTGCCTTTATTGTTTCTTTTCCATAACCATCCCATGAATGATTTTTCCAGCTATCGGGCATTTTAGTATTTACGACTTCAAAAAAACCTGCAGGCATCCACCATGGTAATTTCGTATTAATTTCATCTGTAAGTACAAAATAAAATTTCCCTAATTTATTATCTCGTGTGCCATATACTGTATATTCTTTCCCCTCGGTTAAATCAACAATGCCCGAAGAACCTTGACCGTAAGCATAATTCTGTAAACTTGGGTCAAGTTTATTTAGGTCGTTGTGTAATGCTCTAACTTTCATTTAGATATAATATCCCTTATCTCATAATTTTAACATTTTTGACTACTTTAGTTGTAGTGTTATAGAAGTAGTGCACAGTGACTCTTCTCGCATTTTGGGTAAGAGGTTCATGTGTGTATTGCATTTTAGCCCATCCGTCTGTTTCTGGAAAGGCGGGATCTTTTAGAGAACCTTTCATTATTTGTTCTCCGACTGATGGATTAGACTTTACCTCTTGTATCACAAGTTGATCCGATAAGTCTGCAGCACCGCTTTCTACTGCACCACCACCTCCACCGGTTCCAAAATAGTCTACTGCGGCGGTTAATACCATTATGCAGGCGGGTAGAAGTAAGATAAACGGCCCTATGCATTGCCCTGATACGTCGTTGTGGTTAATTGGATCTGCAGGATACATATACGTATTCGCATTCCCACCCGATACCGGGTCCATAGTGGTAAATCTACCGAGTGCAGGTAAATATACTCTTGCCCCCATTTGTATCGGTGTGCCAGTGAAGTCTGTCTCTGTTATTTTCAGACTTCTACCTTCATAGCCATATGAAGCTCGATCTGTATTGGCTGGATCGCTATTGCCCGATATCGGGTTGCCGAACGGATCGTAGATAAAGGCGTTTGCCGGACCAGTTCCACTTGATGTATTGCTACCTGTGCCATCTGTTGTCAAGAAAGTGTCGCCATGTAAGTTAGTAAGATTATAACCATATTCGCTGGCTTGGGAACTCTGCTGCGGATAGATGGTGACCGTCACGCCACCGGGGAGTTGGACGTACTCTGCAGTGATTGCCCACGTATAGTTACTTCTAGCATAGGATGGGTTGTCGCTACTATCGCTATAGTCATAGTTAATATCGTTGCCGCTATCCGTCCAGTTCCAGTTAGCGATATTGTTTTCGTAGCGACCGACTATACGACCCAAAGGATCACGACCATAGTACATACCATAGCCATTTCCGTTATTGTCGTACTGCTCAATGCCTGTATTACGGTCTTCGGCGTCGTAGTAGAATCGAACTAGTGAAGCACCGGTGCCTATTCTTGTTAAGTCACCATGAGAATCATAGGTATCTCCACTTTCACTCGGGTCTGAACTGCTCACCAATTGATCGGCATAGTTGTAACAGTAAGTTGTAGTAGTGCCGTTGATGGTTTGACTAGTACGGTTGCTGCTATTGCCGCTAACGGAGTTCATATTGCTGCCAACGCCACAACTGGAGTTTTGTACACCGAAGCCATAGCTGTATGTGTTGGAGCCAATGGTGGCGGTAGTCAATCTGTCAGCGGTGTCGTAGGTATAGTTGGAGCTAAGGTTTGAGGATCCAGACGAAACCGTATCGTTTTGTTCCTTTCCGGATTGAGTAAATGCTGCTGTGTCTGACACGGTTATTGGTGTTTGGGTTTGTTGTACAGACATATCATCAATTTGAAGCCAACCAACGGAATTAATCAGGTGAAAAATTGTAACTTGAGTAGCCGTGGAAGGAGCTGTGAAGCTATAGGTAGCTTGAGCCCAGCCACTACTTGACGCTGCTGGATATCCGATCGTCTGATAGGTATTACTGCCGTTCGCGTAAGAATACTGCACCACGATATCTGTATCAACATTGGACTCATAGTAATCACTAAAGCTATACGTGGCATTCCCGGTAATGTTTACGGGGTTAAAATACCATTTGGCGTCACCGCTGGTGTAGCTAGTCATATCAATCCTACCGCTATAAGAGCCGGTATGGCCGGTGTTGGCATAGCTAAAGTTAACCGTATTTGTTCCCCAATTACCTTGATTCCAGTCATTCGGTTGACCATTAGTAGATTGCTCAAACGAAGGGTTAGGTACAAGATTTGAGCCGGATGTCGGTTGGCCGAGGTTGTAGGTCTCCGAGGTTAACGAACCGGTATCGGCATTGTAACTCATGCTCTCGTTGAGATAACTAGCTGAAGGATAGTTGACAGAGCTCAAGCGGCCGTATGCGTCGTACGTTGATTGTGCAAGGTCAGTGCCGTTTAATGTTTCGTCTGTAAGCTGGTTGTAGTTGTTATAGGTATATGTTTTGGTTCCCATTGGGCTATTTTCGCTAGTTAGTCGTCCTAGATTATCGTAAGACGAGATCGTAGTATCGCCGTATATATCGGTATAGCCGACCGTTCGACCGAGTAGGTCGGTTGTTGTCGTAATGGTCCCCGTGCTATCAGTGATACTTGCAACCAAAGAGTTACCTCCGACATCATAGTTGTACGTAGTCGTCTGTGAAGGGCTCCCGTTGTAAGCTGGTACAGTATCCTGGACGAGTCTGTCGCGGGCATCGTATGTCTTACATTCCCACCCGTCCTGGTTCGTCTCGGTTGCCACTATATTACCAGCATCGTCGTAAACATTCGTCACGCTTTTTCCCGGCGTAGTACCACCATCTGGGCTTGGATCGGTTTCAGTTTCCAACATTCCACCTTGGTAAGCGGCAGTACTTCCAGACACACAAGGGTTAGAGACTGTCGCATTTGCGGTATAGTACGCATAGTTAGACGTACTGCCTCCGGGTGAGGTTTGACTAGTCTGACGGAAGTAGCCAGTACCAGCAGCTTCATAGGTATTACTAGTTGTCAGGTCTAACCCACTAGGATCTACTGTAGTGCTATCGACCAATCCTAGCTCGGGCGTTGTTCCATAGTTTGTCTGGGTAGTAGTGGTGCCATAGGTGGAATCATACATAGTTGTCGAGGTTACGAGGCCATAATCCGGGTTAAAGTAACTTGCTATACCCTGGTCGGTTTCGTTTCCTCCTGGAGGTGTCATGTATAAGGTAAAACTAGCGGCACCTGTAAGATGGTAGTAATCAATTCTTACTGTATGGGTAGAGTCCGCGGTTACATTATCGAAAATATATGTGGGATGGCTTCGTAAAACTCCGTCTTGCCAATCATCTATGACCAGTATGTTATCTATCCACATTCGTACACCATTATCTGATGCAATCCTAATTCCCCAACTACCGGTTGTTGGCAAACTCATGTCGCCGGTCATGCTAAAGCCCCAGTTACTGCTTACGTTTGGTATAGGCGAAGAGGAGCCGTAATTATTGTTAATGGTTCCGTCACTCGCAATATTTGTGCTGTGGAGTAACGGTGCGCCCGTTAAACTGGCTTCGTTTGGCGCACTTTCATTTACGTTCATATATGCTACGCCTAGACCCGTCATTCCTTGGTCATAGGACGTATTGGTATGAGCAACTTGACTTGTGTATGATGAAAGTGGCGTATCATAGATACTTGTCGTCGAACTGGGGGCCCAACCACCCGTATTAGTCTCCCAGACTGACCCTGATGAGTTAAATAGGATAGCATTGCCGTCATTCTGTACTGCAAGGTAGGTAGTTGAACCATCTCCGGCGGTGTTGCTTGCCCAAATCGGAGTATTACCGTTGTACATGACAAGGTTGCCATCGCTCTGCATCGCAACGTCAGTGGCAGTCTGACCGTTCGTTCCTGACGACCACATCACTCCATTAGGTCCATATAGTACCAAATTACCATCGGACTGGAATGTAAACTGGAATCGTTGGTCCGGAGACCAGAGACTCTGGCCTTCAGTTAACTCTTGACCGTTTCCAAGTGTCCAGCTCCAAGTATTAAACCAAGTTGCGGGAGCCGGGCCGTACTGACTTACTAATCGATCTTCATTGTCATAGATATTAGTCGACATCAGACCTTCGGGATTGGTGGTTGAATATAGCAGGTCTTTTTCAGGATCCCACACATTAGTTGTTGCAAGTCCTTGATTATTGTAAACCTTAGTTGTCCTAAATAGGCTGTCATATTCGACTCGTTCGCTGTAGCCTGCTGGCTCAGTAGCCCCCACGACGTGTTCTTCTGTGGCGCCTATGTAGTAATCAATGGTATTTTCAAGCTGTGATGCTCCGGTGGTTGCAGCCGGTTCGGTCACGCTAGTTACACGGCCCAAAGCGTCATAACCGATCTCAGTGAAAACCGTACTATCGTTAGCTCGGACTCCAGCTGCTATGGCATCATTGGCTACATCATCTCGTACCCCGCTTAGCTGATAGCCTACAACCTGCCCTAAGACATTATAAACAGATTGATACTGATAATCGGTATTGTCGTTTCCGGGCTTCGCTACTCTTGACAAATTCCCATTGGCATCATAGTAAAAATAAGTTGTTCTTCCATCGTTTGTCTGGACAGCACATAGCATGTTGGCTGGAGCGGCCGAAAATCCAGCCGGAGGTGTACCGCACTGTGACGCACCACTATAGTAAACCGCCATATAACGATTCGCTGTAACGCCGTCAGTTATTTTCTGAAGTACGACCGGGCCACCAGAATAAACACTGCCATAACTGTATTGCAACGCCGCAGGATGTTGATCATCTACTGGGTTTGTCATAGACGTCAGGGTACCCGAGGAGTTAAAAACATAGGTTGTGCCGTCTGAATCTTGCAGCGTAAAGCTGCCGTCTAAATTACGGACAAGGTGGCCATACTCATTAACTGGTGGGACATAGCTACTACCATTCCATGTATAGTCGTGAGTATCACCACTTGAGTCTGTTAATATTGCGTTATCCTGGTTGGCTGTCAAATGATTGTATGTCGCATTACCATCGGGGTCGACGCCCATTGCCCAACCCGAAGGCAATACCTGTGCCTGGGGTGATAACCAACTTGACGGTACGACTTCGGAAGAAGTACCGCCCGGCGCTTCAACATCCAACGCCATGGAATCACCACCTAAGTGTTGGTAATAGTTGACTACGATCGGCACACTTTGGCCAGCTGTAAGCGTAATAGCTGTGCCGAATAGTGGTTGTGTCGCCGATTGATCTTGCCAATCATTATAGACCTGCTGACCGTTAATTATTAACCCACTACCGTCGTCGCTTTGGGTACCGAAAGTGTAACTACCAGAAACGGGAGCAGTTAGATACCCCGTCCACTGAACTTCAAAATCGGTTGATGGGCCGTTGGGTATTGGCGATCCACCGTTCCAGTTAAAGCTTATTAAAGGGTCAGTACGTGTAAGAAAAGCACCATTCGTACTGCTTGTAGGTAAAGCAGGAGGTACTCCCGTGTCTGTATAGCTGTAATAATGACCAACAAGCCCATTGTTTTGAGTCACCGCCCGCACACCTGTTTGGAACCAGGCTTCGGGCACCACTTGTTGAGGCACGGCCCCGCTTACGTAGATATGAGCATAATCTGGTCCGGTAACCTGGTTGTACGTGGCCTGAAACGTAACAACCTGTCCAGCAACCAGACTTATTGATGAGCCATAACACGGTCCACTATAACAGCCACCGTTGCTATATACTTGTTGACCGTTAACTGTTATTGCTAAAGCATCATCATTGATGCCGCCAAAATTGTAACTGCCCGTAACAGGAGTGACAAAGTAGCCGTCCCATTCAGCATCAAAATACGTAGGGTTAATTGGTGCGCCTGGTGTACCGCTACTCCAGTTAAAGTCAACATTCTGGTCAATTCGCTGCAATTGTGGTGAGGTTGCTGAACCACTCCCTTGATTCCAGTACGAACCTACCAGGCCGGGACTCGGTTTAAGCGGTGAATTGTAACTTAGGTTTACTCCAATATCTCCAGCAAGTGCCGTCGTTGTGTGACTTGTAATACTAGTCGATAAGTTTCCGGTACCAAGGTCAACACTAACTGGACCAAAAGTGTCTGAGGTTTGTGTACTGTCTCGACCTTCACGAGAGTCAACCTTAAATTCAACAGAGCCGGACCATGGACTATATATTTCAGTAGATTGGTCGTAACTTCGTGCTTGTATATAGTAAGTTGATCCGTCTTGCAGCACACCATCTGGTACCGTCCATAGAGTACTATTTTGCGGAGTGCCGGAATCAATTACCGTACCCGTTCCATTGGGTGCATCACTAATCATCATTTCGTACTGCAAAGGCGTAGAGTCGTTCGGGTTAGACTCGCTATCGAGTGCGAATGAGGCTTGAGGGTCAACGAAGACCTGGCCATTACTTGGAGTGATAAACGATGGTGATGGGATGGTGTAGTTGTAAGTGAAAGTAACATAGCTGTTATCTGGATCAAATGACTTAAACGAAGATGTAGTACCGTCTTCTCCTGCAACCATAAGCCAACCGCCCCAGTTCTTGGTATTTATTAAGTTTTGATAGATGTTGGTAACGTTAACGTCACCTGATGTACCGATATTTGCAGAGTCCCAGTAACCGTCTAAACAGTTGAAGCTATTTAGACAAGTGGCATTACCTACCTGAAAATTATGGGTTGTAGTTGATCCGGTCCACCAACTAACCCCTGTAAGCTGGGTTAGGTGTAGGTCTGCATTGCTTAAAACAACACCGCTTGACTGAAAAAGGTTATACGGAGCATAGTAAGCACCTCGCCAATATTGTAGGTAGTTATTACTGTCATAAAGCGAACCGGCATAAAGGTCACAGACATTGGAATAACAAATGGTGCCATTAGTTTCAAATGAAACATAGTTTCCGCCAGCCCTGGTGCCAAATGTACTAGTATAAACACTTGGGTCGATGACCGCTGGAAAGGCTTGGTTGGGCAATTTCTGCATATATGAGTTGTTTAAGCTTACTGTAAGTACCCCATTGTTATATGTCTGAGTTAGCCCTGAAGTACTGTTATCAACAAAGCCAAAATTATTAAGAATAAGGTTGGCAGGGGCGATGTTGAATTGGTTATTTAGCGCATTATCTATATTAAACGCCGGCTTAACATCTTGGCTTGAGCTAGTGGTGGATGTTGGACGCTGCAAATCGGCACCAATGACTTTAAATTGCATCTGCGAAGTTGAGGTTTTATTATTCAATATAATATTTTCTTCAATCTGATCTGACTCAACCGTATATTCTACATCTACACCTTGCCATAGGTTATAGTAATGAACTGTTTGCTTTCCATTAGAATCAGTAGCAATAATTGGGTTTACTACGTTAGCGTTGACAGGACTAAAGCCCATCTGACTTGAGCCCTCTCTTATGCGTACCATCCCACCCGAAAAATTGCTAGGCGTAAAACGGGCTTGCCAGCTGTTTCCCGTTGCGATATATGCATTCGGGGTAGAAGAAAACCATGATTCTACGTCACCTAGGGCCTTGCCAAATACATTGCCCGAGTCAGATGCGTTATTATCGGCAGAAAGATTAGTGTCAATGGCCTGCCAAGATCCATTATTTTGATAGTAATGGGGCGAAAAGTAGTTCGTTTGTGTAAGTGAGCCATTCTTATTTTCAAATAAAGACGAAGTAGCAGTACGCATGTTCACCAACTCATGGGGCTGTATAGGCTTAGATTGTTCTGGGGTAGCCAACGTCTCATTGTTTGGCTTTTGGGCTAAGCTAACAAGATTTGAGGTACTGTTAATACCAGTCATGGGTACTGCATCATATGCAGCTAATTGGTTTGATTGCAAAGTCACAGGAGCTAATGGTGAGTCGGAAGGTATTTTACCGATAGATGGAGTCGTAGATGTTTTGTGTGATGAAGTCATGCCATTGGTAAAATCGCTCAGTGTAGGGCCCGTTGGAGCGCTAAGTGCCAGTACTGAAGCTGAATTGGCACTAAATATGAACAATGCAACAAAAAAC
>Ga0187851_10001089_pt1 | contig 26567 bp, 18 predicted proteins | sample June2016WEW_6_10_FD_132997 | JGI IMG/M metagenome (GOLD analysis project Ga0187851, IMG submission 132997) | Peatland microbial communities from SPRUCE experiment site at the Marcell Experimental Forest, Minnesota, USA - June2016WEW_6_10 | ecosystem: Environmental > Terrestrial > Soil >...
GCGGACGTCGACGGGCGGCGGCTGTACATCCCGCGCCCCGGAAGCAGCGGCGCCCGGATCACTGTCTTCGACCTCGATTCGCTGGCCCCGGTGGGTGAGATCCCCAATGCCAACGCACGTGGCGTAGCGGTCGATCCCAAGTCGCACCACGGCTTCGGCAGCAGCAAACCGGTGGTGATGTGGGATACCAATACGCTGGCGACAATTAAGACCATCAACGTGGACGGCGCACCGGACGGCATCCTGTTCGATCCGTTCAACGAGCGCGTTTACATCTTCAGCCACAGCGCGCCCTACGCCACCGTGATCGATGCCAAGGGTGGATCGGTAGTGGGCACGATCGACCTCGGCGGCGGCCCGGAGCAGGCAGTCACCGACGGCCAGGGCCATATCTACGTCGACATCGAAGACAAGGACAACATCGCGGTTGTGGACGCGAGGACCCTCAAGGTCACGGCGCACTATGATCTCGCAGGCAAAGGGGGCGGCCCCGGCGGGTTGGCGCTCGATGCGGAAAATCACGTTCTATTTGCCGCCTGCCACGATCCGGCCACGATGGTGATTCTTAGCGCCGGCGACGGCAAAATCATCACGACCCTGCCGATCGGCCAAGGCGTCGACGGCGCTGGATTCAATCCGCAAACGATGGAGGCATTCAGCACGCAGGGCGACGGCACGCTGACGGTGATCAAGGAGAACAGCCCGACCAGCTTCGTGGTCCAACAGACTGTGGAAACGAAACGCGGCGCCCGAACCATGACGATCGACACCAAGACAAATCAGATCTTCACGATCACCGGGGATTTCATTCCGCAGCCGTCAGGGCAACGCGGGCGAGGCCAGATGGCGCCGGATTCGTTCTCCGTCATTGTCATAGGGAAGTAATCCCCTTAGCTGTTGAGCCGTCCAGGGGAGCGCACTTCAAAAGGACTCTTCGCGCTAAACAGTCTTACGCCCCTCTCTCCTTTGCCCGGTATGCTTCCCTTGCGCGGCCTATCCGGTCGGCACCGGCAGTTCTGCGATCTGGCGCAAGATGCCTCCAAGTAGACTGCGGGTCTAATGGTTCTCCATAAAGGCATCGAAGGCTGGGTGGAGAAGGCTTGCCTGTGGCGTCCGCCGCAAGAGCCACAAATGCCTTTGGACGAAAAGCGTTATCGGACAAATCGCGGTTCCGGCGTGCAGGCCCTCTCCCGTGCCTGGATTGCCTCCCAGCCAGGAATTGGCGGCGAGCCGGCCATTCCTGGCGGTTACGTCACAATCCACGTCGCGAAGATTCGCCTTACTGGCAAGCTGTCCTTGTATCCACTCGATTCTATTGGTCGGGGCGGGGCGATTTGAACGCCCGACCCCCTGCGCCCAAGGCAGGTGCGCTACCAGGCTGCGCTACGCCCCGACAAAGGTGGACACTTTGATCCTACCACCGGCGCCGCCGCGGTCCTGTCCCACTTCGCCGCCTATTTCACGGCGCGCAGGAGCATCGCATCGATGCGGCAGGAGTCGCGGACACGGGTCCCGCAGGCCCTGAAATTCAGGTTCTTATCGAGGCACACGCGCACTTCGCGCAGATATGTGTCGTCGCAGTAGATGGCGAAGTCCTCGGGCTTTAACCCTGGGTTCGAGTCCGCCAGCAACCGCCGGAACTGTTGCACGGGGACCGTCAGGTTGGCGTTCGGCCGCTGATACTGTGCCGGGATCTTCAGCTTCTCGAACGCTGCGCGCGTCAGCTTGAAGAAGTCCGCGGGCGGGAGTCCGCTGCAAGTCCCGTGGGAGCCCCACTCATGCACGATCAGTTGCTCGCTGGGCATCACATCAAGCATCGAATTCGCCGTCTGCGGGTCCAGTCGCGGCGCCGGCGAACACGTACGCGGATTGTTACCATCCTGGTTCTGCGGCCACAGGCCGTGCACCACGAATCCGTAGCGCCGGCCGGGAACGCACTGCGGATCCTGGGGGTCGTCTCCCATGTCGGTACAGTACTGCGGCGACCACGAGAGGCTCAGCAGGTAATAGTCGAACTTGCCGGGCGCGGTAGGCGCCTGGCGCCGCTGCGCCGTTGCGTTGATAGCACCGGCCGCGAGCAGAACTGAAATCAGAATCCCGGTCCGCATAGTCAATAACTCATCGTAGCCCGGCTTCGGACCGGCCTGCGCACGCCGCCCACCTGGGCCGGTCGCCGCGTGTCTCACTTCTCCCCGCGTCGCCCTCCCATGCCGTGCCATCGGCCGCTTCCGATTCGCAAGGCCATGGCCGCGATTCTGGTGCTGGTCACTCTTCGATAGGACGAGTAAGTTACCATGACCTACATTGACCCTATGCTTTCCTACCCGCTCTATCAGGCCGTGATCCTGGCCTTAGTTCAAGGACTCACTGAGTTTCTCCCAGTCAGCAGTTCGGCCCATCTGGACCTTTTCCCTTGGCTCTTCGGCTGGGAGGATCCGGGGTTGTCCTTCGATATCGCGCTGCATCTCGGAACTCTGTTCGCGGTGCTCGCGTACTTCTGCCGCGACTGGTGGCGCCTGCTGGCGCACGGTTTCGGGCTTCGCTCCGGCGGCGATCCGGACCTGGATGCCAATCCTCTGCTGCTGTGGCTCCTGGCGGCCGCCACCGTACCGGCCGTGATCGCGGGGTTGTTTCTGCACAATGCCGCCGAAACGACCTTGCGCCAGCCGCTCATTTACGGCCCTATGCTCATCGCCGTCGCGCTACTGATGTTGTGGGCGGAATACGTGGCGCGGCAAGACCGGGGCATCCGCTCGATCGGCTTGTGGGACTCGATTTACATCGGCGTCGCCCAAGCCGTGGCGCTCATTCCCGGCGTCTCGCGCAGCGGCATTACGATCTCCGCCGGTTTGTCCCGGGGCTACGATCGGGCCTCGGCCGCGCGCTTCTCGTTTCTGCTTTCGACGCCCGCCATCGCCGGCGCGGCCGCGATGACCGCGTACAAGTTGCACAAGGCCGGTGGGATTCCGCCGCGGATGCACACAGCTTTTCTCGTCGGATTCCTGGTCAGCGCCCTGACTGGAACCGTGGTGGTCGCATTCCTGATGCGCTTTTTGCGCCACCACACAATGCGGATTTTTGTTTTATATCGCGTCGTGCTTGGTATACTAATAATCGCTCTAGCTCTCTTCCGCCGGTAAGGCGGCATGAGAATTGCGTCTCTGGCAAGGCTCCCGCGCGTCCGGGAAGTGATTGGGCTGTTATGCCTCGTCGCCTCGATCGCGTTGGTGCTATCTCTCCTTACATTCAATCCGGCCGATCCATCCTGGAACACGGCTTCCCCGGCCGATCCCCCGCACAACGCCATTGGACGCGTGGGCGCCTCCATCGCCGACTTCGGCTACCAATCGTTCGGCCTCTCGCTGTGGCTTCTGCCGTTCGTGCTGCTCGTCGCCGGCTGGCGGTCGCTGCGGCTGCGGCCCGTCGGGCCGCCCATCGCCCGCGGAATCGGTTACGGCCTCGCCGCCGTTGCGGTCAGCGGCTTGCTCGCGCTCGGCGGCCCATACTTCGATTGGCGCGGCTCTTTTGAAATCGGCGGTGCGGCCGGGTTGCTCGTCTCCACCACCCTGTTGCGATATTTGAATCAGGCCGGTACCTTGTTGCTGCTGGGCGCGGTTCTGCTGGTCGCCCTGTACCTCATTACCAGCTTCTCCGTGGATGGCTTCTCCCGGGGGCTGGCTCTGCAACTCAGCACCGTGCTGCCCATTCGCCGCCGGGTGGTCCGGGACGACGAGCTCGCCGAGAGTCTCCAACCCACGTTGGAACCGGATGGCGCGCCGCGCCGCAGTCGCCGCAAGGCCGTTCCCGAGTTGGAACCTGTTGCCGCCGCCTTCGTGCCGCCGGGGCTTGAAAGCGACATCGCCGCCTATGCCCAGCCCACCAACGGCGACGCCTACGCCTCCTCGCCCGCGGCGCTGTTCCCGCGGATGTCCACCGCCGCCAGGCTCCCCGTCGCGGCGCCCGAGCCGGCCCCGGTTGATTTTCCCGAGGAATTCGACGACACGCCGCCGTGGGAGCCCGACATCCCCATTCACGCCATTGAGGACCAGCCGCCGCCGCGGCCCGTCGAGCCCCTGCGCGCGAAGCCCGCGCCAGCCGCGCCCGATCCGCCGCCCGTCGCCGAGTGGGCATTGCCTCCCACGACTTTGCTCAACCAGGCGCCCGAGCGGGAAGGCTACGACGGCCTTGAACTCAAAGAGGTCGCTGCTCGAATCAAAGCCAAACTGGAAGAGTTCAACGTCTTTGGCAGCGTGGTCCAGATCAACCCCGGTCCGGTCGTCACCACGTTTGAATTCAAGCCCGATGCCGGCGTGAAAATCGCCCGCATCACCACCCTCAGCGAGGATCTGTGCCTCGGCCTGCAGGCCGAATCCATTCTTATCGAGCGCATTCCCGGCAAGCCCACCGTGGGCATCGAAGTCCCCAACACGCGCCGCGAAACCATCAGCCTGCGCCAGATTCTCGAGTCCGACGAGTTCCACGAAGCGCCCGCCCGGCTGGTCTTCGCTCTGGGCAAGGACATCAGCGGGCGCATCCGCATCAGCGAGCTCGAGAAGATGCCGCACCTGCTCATCGCCGGTTCCACCGGCTCGGGCAAGAGCGTCATGCTCAACACGCTCATCATGTCGACTCTCCTCAGGTCCAACCCCGACGAAGTGCGCATGATGCTGATCGATCCCAAGCGCGTCGAGTTGGGCATTTACGACGGCATTCCGCACCTTCTCACGCCCGTTATCACCGAGCCCAAACGCGCCGTCAACGCGCTCCGCAATGCAGTGCTAGAAATGGAGCGCCGGCTCAAGCTGCTCGCCAGCTACGGCGTTCGCAATATCGATCAATTCAATCGCAAGATGCGTCAACTGGCCACCCGCCCGCTGTCGCTGTTCCCCGATGCCGCCGAACCGGCCCCGGACCTGGATAAGCCGCTGCCTTACATCCTGATCGTCATCGACGAACTCGCCGACCTCATGATGGTCGAGCGCGCCGGCGTCGAGGAGTCCGTCATCCGTCTCGCCCAGATGGCGCGCGCCGTCGGCATCCACCTCGTGCTCGCCACCCAGCGCCCGTCGGTGGACGTGATCACGGGTCTCATCAAAGCCAATTTCCCGGCGCGCATCAGCTTCCGCGTCGCCACCCGCGTCGACTCGCGCACGGTCCTCGATGTCATGGGCGCCGAGCACCTGCTGGGCAAAGGCGACATGCTCTTCCTGCCGCCGGGCACCTCGCGCCTGCTGAGAGTCCACGGCGCTTTCGTCACCGAGACCGAGATCACCAATGTCGTCGATTTCTGGCGCCAGCAGGCCCGTCCCGATTACGATCAGACTTTCCTGCTGACCCCGCCCAGCGAGGACGGCGCCGAGGATCCCGAGGACATCGACGCCGAGGAAGACCCGCTGTATCGCGACGCCGTGCGCGTGGTCTGCGAGATGGGCAAAGCCTCGACTTCGATCCTCCAGCGCTACCTGCGCCTGGGTTACGGCCGCGCCGCCCGCATCCTCGACCAGATGCAGCGCGATGCCATTATCGGCCCGCCCGACGGCTCCCGGCCGCGTGACATTCTACGCCGTCCGGACTGGCTGGACGCGCCCGGCGATTGAGTTTTGCGTTCAAACGCTTGCCCGGAAGGCCGTCCTGAGCCTCGGTCTTCCGGGCTTTTTCGCCTCCCATCGAATTGCCATACCCGCTGCGCCCGCCGGTCATAGCCTCTACACACAAACTGGCGACCTTGTCATTAGCGCGGAGTGTGCGACACTACCGAGGACCACTCTTCATGACGCCAACTCCCCGCTCCGTGCCCCCGGAAGGTGTCCCGCTATTGCCGGTCATTCGCTGGGCCTGCGCGCACCCGGTGGAACTCTTCATCCGCCGCTGGAACTGGAAGTCGGCCCTGTTCAGCGCGCTCTTCCGCGGCGGCATTTTCTTCGCCGTCAACCTCAAAGCCGGGTGGCGCGCCGCGGTCGGGGCCATGCTCGCGGAGTTCGCCTGGCGCACCGCCACCAGCGGTGGTTGGGGCGCCGTGACGCAGATGCTGCGTAAGGTCAAGCCGGAATGGCAGGCCGTGCTCGGCGTCATGCTGTTCGTCCCCGCCGTCTCGCACAGCATGGAATTCACCATCCACTACGCCCGCGGCACACCCATGCTGGCCCGAAGCATTATCACGTCGATTTGTTTCACGCAGATTTCGAATCTGTTCAACCTGTATGCCATGCACAAGGGCGCGTTGATCGTCGGCGTCGGAGCCCGGCCGCTGGGCGAAGACATGCGCCGCGTTCCCACGCTCATCGGCGGTTTCCTGCTGGTCCTGCCTCGTATGGTCGGCCGCGCCCTGGCCGAAGCGCTGCGTAACGAAGGAGCCTGACCGATCGCATGAAGTCCCTCCACCTGACCACCGCGTGGCACCCCGCCCTGGGTGGGTTAGCCGGTCGCCGGGTGGCGAGGACGTCCTTACCTTTTCCAAACCGGAATGGCCGCTTCCAACCGCCTCGCCCAACCGGCATTGACACCCGGGCGTACGCTCAAGGTAGCCAGCCGCCTGGAGCGCGCGTTGGCCCCGTTCTTTGACAATCGCGAATGTTTAGCGAATATCAACAGGGTAAGCCAATCATTCTAAAAATCAAAGTCGACAATTGGCTTTGTTCCACACTTTTTGTTTTTCACGCTTCGGTCCGGAGCGCGTGCGCCTAAACGCCAGAGCGCACTTCCTGCGTTTCCGCGACCCCGCCTTGGCGCCCTCCGCCGCGCCAGGTGTAGTGTCGTTTATTGTTCAATAAATATATTATAATCAATAGTTTACGGAGAATCGACCCAACCCTTGATAACCGCTCCGTCAGGTATTACAAAGTTCATACAATGCGGCCCCGGGAATCATGAAACGATGGGCGCAGGATGGGCTATCTTCCGACGATCATTCAGGGCGGCATGGGCGCCGGCGTCTCCGACTGGCGCCTGGCACGGGCCGTCTCGCGTACAGGGCAGCTCGGGGTCGTCTCCGGCACTGCCCTGGATACGATCTTCGCCCGGCGTTTGCAGGACGGCGATCCCGGTGGCCGCATGCGCCACGCCCTCGACCAGTGCCCCTTTCCACGCATGGCCGAACGCATTTGGAGCTGGCTCTACATCCCCGGCGGAAAGAGCGCATCGGCGCCTTATAAGAGCCTCCCCTTGCAGGTCAAGGACGGCCCGCGCGAGATGCGTGAACTGTGCCTGGTGGCCAATTTCGCCGAAGTCTTCCTGGCTCGCGAAGGCCACCGCAACCCGGTTGGCATCAACTACTTGGAAAAGGTCCAACTGCCGCACCTGGCTTCCATTTACGGCGCCATGCTGGGCGGCGTCAGCTATGTTCTGATGGGTGCCGGTATCCCGCTCCATATCCCCAGCGTCCTGGACCGCCTGGCGCTCCACCAGCCCGCCACTTACCCGCTCGAAGTCGACGGCGCCAGCGAAGCCGACGACACTACCATCCGCTTCGACCCGCGCGACTATATGGAGTGCGATCTCCCGCCGCTTGTCCGGCCCACGTTCCTGGCCATCATCGCCTCCAACCTGTTGGCCACGGTCATGCTGAAGCGCGCCGACGGCCGCGTCGACGGTTTTGTGATCGAAGGCCCCACCGCCGGCGGCCATAACGCACCGCCGCGTGGCAAGCTCGTGGTCGACGAACAGGGAGAGGCAGTCTACGGCGAACGCGACCGCGTCGATCTGGCCAAGATCCGCGAACTCGGGCGTCCCTTCTGGCTGGCCGGCGGTTACGGTTCGGCGGACATGCTCTCCGAGGCTCTGAACGCCGGGGCTGCGGGCGTCCAGGTCGGCACGCCATTCGCCTATTGCGCCGAGTCGGGCCTGGATGGCGAGATCAAGCAGAACCTGCTCGCCGCCGTGGCCGCGGGCGATGCCCGCGTGATCACCGATCTGGCCGCCTCGCCCACCAGTTTCCCATTCAAAGTCACAGTCTTGGAAGATTCCTTGTCCGACCCCGAGGTCTATCGCAATCGCCGCCGCGTGTGCGATATCGGCTACCTGCGCACAGCCTATAAGACCCCCGAAGGCCGCCTCGGCTACCGCTGTCCGGCCGAGCCCGTCGCCACCTACCTCGCCAAAGGCGGCAAGGAAGAGAACACCGTTGGCCGAAAGTGCCTCTGCAACGCCTTGATGGCCAACATCGGGCTGTCCCAGATCCGCGCCGGCGGTTACGTGGAACGCGCCCTGGTCACCTCCGGCAACGACCTGACTGGATTGACCCGCTTCCTTCCGCCGCAAGGCCTCTTCTACACCGCCGCCGAGGTCGTCAATCGCCTGCTCCACGGCTGCCCGGCACTGGAACTCGATCCGGCCCACGTCCTGGTGGCCTGAAATACCTGCCTCGTGCGCAACTCCGCCTCGGAATTGCGCGGCGGCTATTCTATACTGAGACTGAACCGTCAGGGCGCTGCGCTGGCCCTGAATTCGGTTGACTGCCGGGCAGCCGTCGCTGCCGGCATAGCGCCAGGCCGCTCAGCCTGCCAGAGCCATGCGGCCAATGTCCTGCTGTGGAACCCGGAGATTTTCAGGTTTCGTGCTCGAAGCACTCCGCCCCGCCGGACCAGCATTAATCCAGACCGGTTCCGCGTTTGTATTGCGCGATCCGGACCTGTCTTGGTTGAATTCGTAACGCGAGTGCGGCTTGGGGCGTCCAAACCAGGGTAAAACCTGGCGCTCCGGCGCGCGCGTGTCGGTCTGCGGCACGGCGTCGGCGGGGCTCTCGGGAGTGCACCGCTTTCGGGATGCTCACCAGCGGGCTTCGGCCATCGCGGCCGCGCGGGGCCGGTCTTGAGCGGCCGGACAGTTCCGGCCGGCGTCAGTGGGTTATAATGCGCGTCAGCGAGCCTGTTTGTTGAAAAGGCTAATCGACCGGCCCCAGCCGGCGCAATCTGAGTGAACGAAATCAAAGCCATGCGAACCATCACTTCTGTTCTTCTCCTGTTCGGTTTCACGCTGCTCGCGGAGGCGCAGCAACCCGTCCGTTACATCGTCGAGCTGCAGACCGCGCCAGTCTTCGCGCCGGCGCACCGGGCCAGTACAGCCGCGGTGCTGCCGGCCTCCCCGCGGTTGAGCATTCGTTTGGACGATGAATCCGCCCTTCCGGCCGGGGCGCGGAGGGTCTTGGCCGACGATGCCGAACCCGCTGCCATCTCGGGCCGGCCCTCCCCGCAGGAGCAGGCAATCGTGCTCGCGCTCGTCCAGCGCCAGCAGGCCGACTTCGATACTCACGCCGCCGCCTTGGGTTTCAGGTCGATCCGCCATCTCGCGCACGTCGCCAATATCGTCGTGGTCGAAGGCGCCCCAGGCAGCGAAGCCACTCTGCGCGGCCTGCCGAATGTAAAACGCGTGGCCCGGGAACGCGTTTACCATGCGAACTTCGATGCCTCCATCGCGCTCCATCAGATTGACTCTGCCTGGGCTGCCATCCCCGGCGCCACTTACAATCCCGCCAATCCTTCGGCCGGGGTTTGGAACCCCGCCGGACAGGGTGTGAAAATCGGCATCATTGACACCGGCATCGACGGCACGCACCCTGCATTTAAGGCCCCCAGTATGACCGCGCCCGCCGGCTTCCCCAAGTACAGCAGCGAGAGCAGCGCTGCGGCCACGATCAACCAGTCCATCATCAGCGGTAAAATCATCGTCGCCCGCTCCTACGGCGGTCAGGGCGCCCAGGACGTCGACGGACACGGCACCGCCGTGGCGCAGCTCGCCGCCGGCGTGTTCATTCCGTCCGGCAACACGGCGTCGGCGAACGGGACGCTCGCCAGCCCGGTCGGCATGACTCTTAGCGGCGTCGCGCCCGCCGCCTGGCTCGGCATCTACGACGTGGACTCGCAGTTGGACGGATCCTACTCCGACGCCGACATCCTCTCGGCGCTCAACGATTGCTCCATCGATGGCATGGACGTCGTCAGCATGAGCTTCGGCGCGCCCGACTACGGCGGTAGCGCCGATCCCCTCAACCAGGAGTACAACGCTGCTTTCGACGTTTTGAAGAACCTGGGCACGGTGATTGTCGCCTCTGCCGGCAACGATGGACCTGATTCCAACTCCGTGGCCGCCCCGGCCGTGGACCCCGACGTCATCGCCGCCGGCGCCCAGCAAAGTACCACGTTGCTCGGCGATACCAACATCACCGCCTCGAATATCACCACCCCGATCGAGGCCGGGGCTGCCGACAACAATACCGATATCGTCCCCGCGCTCACCGCGCCTCTGGCCGATGTCACCAAGTGGGATTCCACCGGCCTCGGCTGCACCAATGGCAGCGCCTGGCCACAGGCCGGCGTCGCCGCCGGCAAAATCCTGATTGTCCAGCGCGGAACCTGCAATTTCACGGTGAAAGTGCAAAACGCCCAGACTGCCGGCGCGGCCGCCCTGATCGTTTATAACGAGTCCGCTCCCACCGATGGCTACGGCCCCAACGCGCTCCTTTACATGGCACTCGACAGCGCTGTCAGCCCGTCCGCCCTCGCCAATTTCCCGGCCATCTTCGTCGGCTACAGCGACGGTGAGACGCTGCGCACGAATCTGCAGAATGGGGGCGCCTCTTATGCGGTCACGGCTCAGTTCGGGCTCACCACCGGCGATCCCCGCCAGATCGCCGATTTCAGTGCCCGCGGCCCCGATGCCGATCTCGCCATCAAGCCCGAGCTCGTGGCTGTCGGCAACTCCATCGTCACCGCCTATTGCACCGACGAGACTCTCGACCAAACCAGCAACACGTGCTCGGTCTTCGGCTACTTGTTCTGGGACGGCACCAGCTTTGCCTCGCCTTTGACCGCCGGCGCCGTCGCCCTCATCAAGTCCGCGCGGCCCACACTCGACTCCAACGACTACCGCTCCCTGGTGGTCAACACGGCCTCGCCGATGCTCGATCCCGGCGGCAATACCTGGCCCGTCCAGACGGCCGGTGCGGGCTCGCTCAACGTATTGAAGGGCCTCCAGTCCACCGTCACCGCGAATCCCGTCATCCTCAGCTTCGGCACCGCCGGCTCAACCGTCCCGACCACCCAGGAGATCACGCTGAAGAATGTCGGCTCGGCGACCACCACCTACAACCTGACCTATGAGGGCATGAGCGTCATCGCGCCATCGGGCCAGACGGTCGTCGCGGTCACCGTCAGTTGGGGCGCGGGCTCCACCACGTTGCTGTTCCCGGCCTACAACGCCGCTGCCACTTCCGTCTACACGAGCGCGGTTCCCGCAACGCCGAGGCTTTCGGTCGATTCGCTCACCCTGGCTCCCCTCGCGACTGCCAACGTCACCGCCACTATGCCCACCGCGGGCCTCGCCGTCGGCCTCTACCAGGGCTTTATCGATGTGACCCCTGCCGGCCTCAGCTCGCCCCAGGCCCGCATCCCCTATTGGTACGCCGTGCCCGCCGCGGCGCCGACCCAGATCGCCTTCGACCTCACCCCGCTCGACATCAGCGTGGCGTCTGGCGGAACCGGAACGATGATCCTGCGTTTCGTCGACTCGAGCGGCGTGGTCTTCCCGGCGCCCGGTACGATCACGGTCACCGAGACAGCGCCTGTGCCTGCCACGGGCTCGGCTACTCTTTCTACTCCCTACCCGGCCTATTCGGGCGCCGTCACTTTCCCCAACGTTTGGCTGATCGACATCACCCTCCCCTTCGCCGACCCCGGAGGGACGACCTACACCTTCAACGTGCAGTCCGGCAGCGTGAGCGGCACTTTCACCGTTGTTTCCTTTTGAGATCCGGCCATTTCCTCTCGGCTCGGGAGCGGCGCACCGCGCCGCTTCCGCCCGGGGGGGTCCACACTCAGTGCGCCTTCACCCACTTCGCGATGTCGCTGATCGCTTCCGCCGCGACATGCCTGGGCTGCATGTATTCGGAGGGAGTGCTCTTGCCGCTGCCTTCCACGAACAGGTGGTTCAGCGCCGGATAGCTCTTCAACTCGACTTCCTTGCGCCCGCCCAGTGCCGCTTTCCAGCCGGCGAAATCCACCATCGATACCTGGTAATCGCGTTCGCCCTGCAGTATCAGCAGTGGCACGTGCAGCGATGCCGCCACCGCCGCCGGATCGTAGCCCCGCAGCGCCAGCAGGTAGTGCGGCGGCATGCCCAATAGCGTCGGTCCGTCCTCCTGGCCCGGCTTCAGCGCCTTGAGCGCCGCCACCTGCTGGCGAATCTCCTCCAGCTTCTTCTGGCCTGCCTTCCGGGCCTCCTCCGACTGCCCCGATTGCAGTGGAACCAGGTACTCTACCTGCTCCAGCACTACGTCTTCCAGCGGCCGCGTGATGCCCGCCATGGCAATGCCGCCCGCCGCCTTGGGGTCCTGTTGGAGAATCATCGGCAGCACGTACGCGCCCAGGCTATGCCCGAGGATGAACACGCGCCGCGGATCCACCTCCGGCTGGCTGCCGAGCACGGCCGCAGCCAGCACCGCGTCGTCCACCGTCTCTTCCTGCACGGTCAGGTTCTTCATTGCGACCATCTGCGCCCCGTGTACCTTGGTGCGCTTGTCGTAGCGCAGCACGGCGATGCCCGCCGAGCCCAGGCCTTCGGCCAGGTCGCGAAACGGCCGGACCTCGTACACGGTTTCGTCGCGGTCGTTCGGCCCCGAGCCGTGCACCAGCACCACGCCCGGCACCGGCCCTTGCGCCTTGGGTAACGTCAGCGTGCCCGGCAGCTTCCACTCGCCCGCGCCCACCGTCACTTCGCGCTCGGTAAACGTCTCCGGCTTGCTGTAGGCCGGCCGCTGCCAATCCGCCGCCGGCGACTGCCCCGGCTTCATGAACAGCCCGCCGATCTGCCCGGCATCGTTCACCGAAATCGTGAAATCGATCCACTGGGCCTCGAATTTGGCCGGCAGCACGACCACCGTGTATGGGCCCGCTTTGCTGAAGCTGGGTTTTCCCGTCTCCAATATTTTGCCCAGCGGCTTCAGGCTGGGTCCCACCTTGTTCCGCCAGACGTCGACGGGCGCGGCCTTTTGCATCTCCGGCGTAAACATCGCGAACAGGCCCTCGTAATTCTCCGCCACCAGCAGGGCTACGGCCGCGCGCGCCCGCTCCTCGGGCGGCTTAGCCGGCGTCTGGGCCGCTGCGGGCGTCTGCCCCGCTTCGGCCGGCCGGCATTGGGTCAGCAGCAGCAGCGCCGCGCCGAGTCCCGCTTTACACAACAGTCTGGCAAACATGATCCTGCTCCTTGATCGACGATCCACGATACGCTTCATTTGCGCCGGCCTGGGACGGGCCTCCCGCCCGTGGAATGCCCGCCCCTCAAGCCGCGCACGGGTTACTGTTTCGGGGCCGGCGCGGCTGGCTCCGGCGGCATCAGCGTGTTCTTGATGCTGGCCATGCCCATCATCCCGCCCAGGCCCATAGTCTCCACCGCCGAGGAGGGCACGATGACCATCGAACCCTTCTCCTTAATCGCCTCATACAGCATGTTCATGGCCCGCAGGTGCAGCGCGATCGGGTTGTCCCGGTACATCTCCGAGGCCTTGGCGAACTTCTCGCTGATCTCGGTCTCGGCCGTGCTCAGAATGATGCGCGCGTGCCGCTCCCGCTGCGCTTGCGCCTCGCGCGACATGGCGTCCTCCAGGCCCTGCGGAATCTGCACGTCCCGGATCTCCACCGACTGTACCGTCACGCCCCACGGGTTGGTCTTGGCGTCCAGGATCTTCTGCAATTCGCGCCCCAGCGACTCGCGGTCGGTCACCATGTCGGTCAGCATGTGCCGCCCGATCGACTCCCGCAGTCCCGTCTGCGCGCTCAGTTGGATCGCCGAGACGAAGTCCTGCACCTCCAGAATCGACTTCTCGGCGTTCCACACCAGCCAGAACACGATCGCGTCCACGAACACCGGCACCGCGTCCCGCGTCAGCGTCGACTCCGCCTTCACCTCCGTCACCCGGATCCGCTGATCGACGAACAAGCTGACCGTATCGATGATCGGAACGATCATGAACAACCCCGGCCCGCGCAGGCCCCGGTACACGCCCAGACGCAGCAACGCGGCCTTCTCCCACTGCGTCGCCACCTTGATCGAAAACAGCAGGTAGGCGCCAATGAAAATGAACGTAATCATCGGCCACGGCTGCTGCAGCCACGCCGTCAGAGCGCCGCCCGCCGCCAGCGAGAGCACGAACGCCGTGATCCCGATTTCGCTCACCAGTTGCGTGCGCGTCACTTTTGCGGTCGGCACGCTTGTCAGGCCAGTAATAGTTGGCATACTCAATCTCTCCTCGGATCCTCGACCGGCAGCAATTCTCCCAGCCGCGCCATCAGTTCGGGCACCGAGAAGCCCTCGGCCCCGGCGCGGGCGGCGCAGTCCGCGGCCAGCCGGTCCAGCCGCGCCTCCCGCTCCGCCTGGTTCAGTTCCACCTGTTTGAGCGTCACGAACGTGCCGATCCCCTGCTGGGTCGTAATTGCCCCGCGCAGCTCGAGCTCGCGGTACGCCCGCAGCACCGTGTTGGGGTTGATCGCCAGATCGACCGACGCCTGCCGCACGGTCGGCAATTGCACCCCGCCCACAAGCGCGCCCGTCGCCACCGCCCGCAGAACCTGGTCGATAATCTGGCGGTAAACCGGAACGCCACTCGCCAGGTCGAGCTTGAACTCGAATTGGTCTGGCTTAGTCATCTAGTTAACTAGTACACTAGATCAACGACACAGTCAAGAGAAATCTGCGAGTATTTGTTGCCGACTTTTTCTAAGCACACTCCCCCCCACTACGGTCGGGCGTGTGCCGGCAGCGGAGGTGCGGTCCTCAATTGGTCAGCGTGTCGAGAAGCTGTCCTTGGGGGGAGTAGAGCTCCAGTTGCAGCGCCGGCTGGCCCAGGACGTGCGTTGAGCAACTCAGGCACGGGTCGAAGGCGCGGATGACGGCCGAGACCCGGTTGAGCATCCCTTCCTCGATGTGCGTCCCTTTGACGAACCGTCGCGCCACCTGTTCGACGGCGTGGTTCATTGCCAGGTTGTTGTGGCCGGTGGCCACAATCAGGTTGGCCTTGGTGATCGAGCCCGCCTCGTTCACCTGGTAATGGTGGATCAGCAGGCCGCGGGGCGCCTCGATGATGCCCACGCCCTCCAGCGAGTTCACCTGGGCGCGGGCGCGAATGCGAGTTGAGAGGATCTCGGGATGTTGCAGCAGCAGTTCCATCTTCTCGATGCCGCGCAGCGCTTCCACCAGCCGGGCGTAGTGGAAGAAGAAGGCGCTCTGGGCCGGGTAGCCGGCGCGCTGGCGGTACTCCGCCAGTTCCGCGTCCGCCAGCGGCGTGCCGCACTTCGGGGCCACGTTCAGCCGCGCCAGTGGGCCGACCCGGTAGATCCCCGCCGGGTAGCCGCGGGGGATGAAGTAGGGCGCTTTCAGGTACGAGAACGGCACCGCGGCTTCACCGATGTAGTCCGAGTATTCGATCGGATCGTCGAAGCTGGCCAACGGCGCGCCCTTCTCGTCGACGAAGGAGACCGTGCCGTCGTACCAGTTCATCGAACCATCGCGCGTAACCAGACCGGCGTACGCGGTGGGTTCGTTATCGAAGCTGTCGATCTCGGCCGCGAACCCGTCCAGCACGCCTTTGAACATCTGCAGGGTGCGGCGCACGATGGAACGCGCGATGGGCAACTCGCCCAGAATCGCGTCGCGGCTCTCCTGCTTCAACGGGGCATGCACGCCGCCGGGCACCACCCACGCCGGGTGAATGCGTTCGCCGGCCAGCCGCTCGATGGCCAACTGGCCGAACTTGCGCAGCGCGATGCCGTCGCGGGCCAGTTCGGGATGCTTTTCGAGCACGCCCAGGATGTTGCGCTGCGCCGGGTCGCTGTCCATGCCCAGCAGCAGATCGGGCGCCGAGAGATGGAAGAAGCTCAGCGCGTGCGACTGGACGAACTGCGCGCAGTGCAGCAGCTCGCGCAGCAGTTTGGCCGCCGGAGGGATGCGCACGGCCATGATCGCATCGCAGGCCTTCGAACTCGCCAGCAGGTGGCTCACCGGGCAGATGCCGCAAATGCGCGCCGTGATCGAGGGCATCTCGTAGTACGGCCGGCCCTCGGTGAAGCGCTCGAAGCCGCGCACCTGGGTCACGTGCAGCTGCGCCGAATTGACCTCGCCGGCGTCATTCAACTGGATGGCGATCTTGGCGTGGCCCTCGATGCGCGAGACGTGCGGAATGACGATTCGTTGCGCCATGGCTTCCCTCTCCTATCCGAACTTGACCTGGCCCGTCAGGTCGATCTTGTGGCCATCCAGCAGCTCTTTGAGCACGAAGGCGATGGCATCCGGCTTGGGCGGGCAGCCCGGCACATGCAGATCCACGCGCACGCTCTCGTGCAGCGGACTGGCATGCCGCAGCAGCGCCGGAACGCCGTTCTTAGGCACGCCGGGCGCGGTCGTGACCCCCTGGATGTAGATGCTCTCGAGCAGCTTCTTCACCGGAATGTTGTTGCGCATCGCGGGCACGTTGCCGGTCACCGCGCAGTCGCCCAGCGCGACCAGGAACTTGGTCCGCTGGCGGATCGTCTGCAGCAGCTTCAAATCGTCCTGGCTGCTGACCGCGCCTTCCACCAGCGCCACGTCCACGTTTTCGGGGAACTCCTGGGCGTCCACCAGCGGACTGAAGACCAGCTCGATGCGCCCCGCCAGCACCGCCAGCGCCTCGTCGATGTCGAGCAACGACATGTGGCAGCCGGAGCAGCCGTCCAGCCACGCTGTCGCCACCCGCGCTTTGGCCGCCGTCGTTACGCTCACATTGCACCTCCCCGCGTTTCGGCCAGCCGGCTGATGGTCTGGCCGCGTTTGATCATCTCCTCGACCGCGCAGCCCTTTTCGGCCAGCGCGCCGGTCGGGCAGACCTGCACGCACTTGCCGCAACTGGTGCACGAGGTCGCCTGCCCCCAGGGCTTGTTCAACTCACATACCAGGCGTGAGGCCACGCCGCGCGACATCATGTCCCACACATGCGCGCCTTCAATCTCGGCGCAGACGCGGATGCAGCGCGTGCACAGGATGCAGCGGTTGTGGTCCAGCACGAAGCGCGGGTGCGTCGTGTCCACCGGGAACGGCCGGTAGCGGTAGGCGTAGCGGACATGCGTGACGCCGAGCTTTTGGGCCAGCGTCTGCAGCTCGCAATGGTTGTTGGATACGCACACCGCGCAGATGTGATTGCGCGCCGCCAGCAGCAGTTCCACCACCATGCGGCGATACGACTTCAGCCGCGGCGACTGCGTCGTCACCGACATGCCGTCCTGGGCCGGCGTGGTGCAGGAGGGCAGCAGGCGGTTCACGCCCGCCAGTTCCACCGCGCACAGCCGGCAGGCCCCCACCGGCGACAGGCCTTTCATCTGGCACAGGCCGGGAATCGGCTTGCCGGCCGCCTCGGCGGCCTCGAAGATCGTGTGTCCCTCTTCGACGCGGACCAGTTCGCCGTCAATGCGCAGCGAAATCATATTTGGCATGGCGTTGTCTCCGTGATCGTCATAGGTCGCCTCCGGGGCCTAGTCGCCGTTGCGGACGTCGCACCGCAGGCACCGGCAGGTTTCCTCCATCGCCTCGACGGGCGTCAATCCGATGGTGGCCTCGTCGAAAGTCTTCGAGCGGCGTGCCGCGTCCATCTCGCTGACGTGGTGGCGGGGGCTCTCGCTGGGGTGCGCCGGAGGCGTCTGGGCGTATTCGAACTCCGGCCAGAGCTGCTGCCAGCGCCGCTCGCCGGTCAGCCGCTGGTCGATGTTGCGCGCGGCCTTCTTGCCATAGCCCATGGCATTGGAAACGTTGGAAGCGCCGGTGATCAGGTCGCCGCCGGCGTAGAAGTTCTTGCGGCTGGTCTCGAGCGAGTAGCGGTCCACCTCGAGCATCGTGCCGCTCTCCTGCAGCTTGAGGCCGCTGGCTTTGACGAAATCCAGATCGACCGTCTCGCCGACCGCCAGAATCACGGTATCGCACTCGAAGCGGACGATCTCTCCGGTCGGCACGGGGCGCCGGCGGCCCGTCGCGTCGTACTCGCCCAGCCGCGTCTTGACCGTCTCGATGGCCTTTACCCGGCCCTCGGCGTCGCCGATGATGCGGTGCGGCGCGGCCAGGAAGACGATCTTCGCGCCTTCGGCCTCGGCGGCTTCGGTTTCTTCCGGAATGGCCGGCATGTCCTTGCGTTCGCGGCGGTAGAGAATCGTGACCTCCGCGCCCAGCCGCAGCGCCGTGCGGGCCGAATCGATGGCCGCATTGCCGCCGCCGATCACGGTCACTTTGCGTCCGATCGCGACCGGCTGTTGCTTGGCCACCCCCTCCAGGAACAGCAGCGCCGGCATCACCCCGGCCAGTTCCGTGCCCGTCAGGTAGACCCACGACTCTTTCCAGGTGCCGATCGACAGGAACACGGCGTCATATTCGCCGGCCAGGTCGTTCAGCATCACATCCCGTCCGACCACGGTGTTGAAGACGAACTTCACGCCGGCGGCTTCAATCACGCCGATCTCGCGGTCCAGCGCGTCCTTGGGGAGCCGGTAGTCGGGCAGGGCGTAGCGCAGCATGCCGCCCGCCATGGCGTTGGATTCGTAAACCACCGCCTCATGGCCCAGCAGGGCCAGATAGTAGGCGCAGGCCAGGCCCGTCGGTCCCGCGCCGATCACGGCGATGCGTTTGCCCGTCGGCGGCTTGCGGCAGGCCAACAGCCGCTCGATGGCGCGCGCATACAGGGCGTCGTCCGAGAAAGCCGAATCGGCGATGAAGCGGTGCACGTCGCGCATGTTCACTGCCGCATCGATGCCCACGCGGCGGCAGCGGTTGTCGCAGGGATGCTGGCACACGCGGCCGGTCGAGGCCGGCAGCGGATTGTCGAGAATGACGCTCAGGAAGGCGTCTTCCAGCTTGTCTTCCTTCAGCAACTCGAGGAAGCGCGGGATGTTCATGTGCAGCGGGCACGAGTTCTCGCACGGGCTGAGCGCCAGTTCCTCGCACACGCCGGCGCGGCAGCGCTTGGCCCGCAGGTGGTCTTCGAATTCGCTGCGGAAGTGCCGCATCGTCGTCAGCACCGGATTGGGCGCGGTCTGGCCCAGACCGCACAGCGACATGTCGCGGATCATGCGGCTCAGCTCGTCCAGCGTCGCGAAATCCGCTTCGCTGGCTTGGCCGCAGGTGAACTTGTTCAATATGTTGAGCGCCTGGTCCAGGCCGGCGCGGCAGGGCACGCACTTGCCGCACGATTCCGAATGCGTGAATTCGACGAAGTAGCGCGCCACATCCACCATGCAGTTGTCTTCGTCCATCACCACCATGCCGCCCGAGCCCATGATCGAGCCCAGTTGCGACAGCGTCTCGTAATCGACCGGCGTGTCGAACATCTCCTGCGGAATGCATCCGCCCGACGGTCCGCCCGTCTGCACGGATTTCACGGCGCGGCCGTCGGCCACGCCGCCCCCCACGTCATAGACGAATGTCTTGAGCGGCGTGCCCAGCGGCATCTCGACGAGGCCCGTGCGCTGCACTTTGCCGACCAGCGAGAACACCTTGGTGCCGGGGCTCTTCTGGCTTCCGGTTTCCTGGAACCAACTTGCGCCGCGAATCACGATCGGCGCGATGTTGTACCAGGTCTCGACGTTGTTGATGTTGGTCGGCTTGCCGTACAGGCCCTTCTGGGCTGGATACGGCGGCCGCGGCGTGGGGCGTCCGGCCTGGCCTTCGAGAGAATGGATGAGGGCGGTTTCCTCGCCGCAAACGAAGGCCCCCGCGCCTTCCACCAGACTGAGGTGGAAGTTGAAACCGCGCCCCAGGATGTTCTCGCCGAGCAGACCGCATTCCACGGCCTGTTCGATGGCTTGCTGCAGGCGGTGCACGGCCAGCGGGTATTCCGCCCGGACGTACAGAATGCCTTCCGTCGCCCCGGTCACGAAGCCGCCGATCAGCATGCCCTCGATCAGGCTGTGCGGATCGCTCTCGATCTCATTGCGGTTCATGTAGGCGCCCGGGTCGCCTTCGTCGGCGTTGCAGATCAGGTACTTCTGTCCCGCGGGCGCCTTGCGCAGCATCTCCCACTTGAGCCCGGTCTGGTAGCCGGCGCCGCCGCGTCCGCGCAGCTTGGCCAGCTTCACCTGGTCGTTCACCTTCTCCGGATCGCCGTCGATCAGGACCTTATACAGCCCCTCGTATCCGCCGACGGCAATGTACTCCTCGATGTCCACCGGGCTGATCAAGCCGCAGTGGCGCAGCACCAGCTTCTTCTGGCCATGGAAGAACGGCACCTCGTTCCATAGCGGGATGTCGCGGTAGTCGCAGCCGTAGTTGACGTGCGCGGTGATGTGATCCCACTCTTCGATCTTGCACAGCGCCAGTTCGGCCGGCACGCGGCCCGCGGCCACGTCGTCCAGGATCGCCGCGACGTCGCTGGCCTGCACGCGGTGCAGAATCACCAGCGGTTTGCCGGGCAGCCGGACATTCACCAGCGGCTCCTCCGAGCAGGCTCCAAAACAGCCCGTCCGGACCAGCCGGTAGCCCAGTCCGCGGCCCTGAATCTGATCCGAAAAGGCGTGGTAGACCGCCTCGGCGCCATTGCCCGTGCCGCACGTGCCCATGCCGACGGCGATGCGCGGCACGCTCGGCAGCAGTTTGGCCAGCCCGGCCTCCCGCGCCGCGTGGAAGCTGCTCAGGTCGTCAATTCGCTTCATCGCGATTCTCCCTCAGCACGTTGATCTCACGCTCCAGAGCGCGCTCATTCACGTGACCCAGGATGTTGTGGTCGACCTCGACCACCGGCGCCAGCGCGCACTGCCCGAAGCAGGCCACCGTGCGCAGCGTGAACTTGCGGTCGGGCGTCGTGGCGCTCACCTTGTCGGCGCTGCCCTCGTCGTCCCCGTCACCACGCAACCCGAGCTGCAGCTTGACGCGCTCCAGCAGCGTCCGCGAGCCGCGCGTATGGCACGCCGTGCCGCGGCATATGCAGACCGAGTGCTCACCCTGCGGGCGCAGGTTGAACAGCGCGTAAAACGTCGCCACGCTGCAGATCTGCGAGCCCGGTATCCCGGTGCGCGCGGCCAGGTATTCGAGAACCTCGGCCTGCAGGTAGTGGTTCGGGTGTTTCTCCTGAACCGCCTCCAGGATCGCCAGCAGCATGCCCGGGCGTCCGTGGTGTTTCCGGATTAAACCGTCCAGGAAATCCTGCTCGTCTGGTTTGAGGGGTGTGTGGGGGGGTGCGGGGGCCATCAACATTCGCCTCCAGGGGGCGTTCTGAAATAACCAGATCATCACATCTGAATATCGGGTGCAACCGTCTCCCACCCCGCATGCCGGCGCTCCTCCAGACAGGCGCGCCGGTTCAGGGGCTCGTTCGCGAGGACGGCAAAAAGCGCATCTTCCGCAATTGTCGTCAAAAAGGACTCAATCGGCGAATTGATGTAAATTTCAACGTTTCTGAGGCGGAACGGGTCTAGGTAGCGAAAAGGCGGCCGACCTCCAATCGGAAGGGCACCCAGCGAAGAACGCGAATTGTCAGTTCCTGGATGAGCCGATGTCAGAAGCACGACTCGCGCCCGGGAGCCGACTGTCACCCGCGATTTCGCGGCCGAGCGAGAACGCCCGCTTCCTCCCTTTGAGAAATGCCGGCTAGAGCATCTCGCCCAGGACCTGCCGCGCCTGTTCGAGCGCGCGGGGGATCGCTTGCTCGACCGTGAGGGAAAGGACGGTCCCTGTGCGGACGATTTCGGGCTCGATGCCTACGACGGCAATGCGCGGCAGCGCCCCGTCGAGCAGCACCATCGTCTCCAGCAATTCCAGCGCATTGCCCTCGTGCGGCGTCGAGGCGCGATGAGCGCGCAGTGCTCCCAATTCGGCGTCGCGGAGCACGTGGATGGTCCCGGGAGCGGCTCCCAGGCCAACCGCGTCGAGAATCAGGATAGCCGACCGTTCCTCGAGGCATCCGAGCAGCGACAGCCCCATGGTGCCGCCGTCGAGGAATTCCACGCGTGGGTCCGCGAATTGACCGGAGAGTTGTTCGAGCAGCCGCAATCCGCAGCCGTCGTCGCCCAGCAGCAGGTTACCCAGCCCGAGCACCAGCACCGGCGCCCGGGCCGGCTGCGGTTCAGGTGAGCCACTTGTCATGGTCGAGATCACCGCGCTCGTAGAACTTATATCCCGAGATGATGGACGTGATCAGACCATTCCTAAACTGCGCCGAATCGTACAGCACGATGTACAGATGCAGGATCAGAAACACGACGAAGCTCCATGCACAGGTGTGGTGCCACATCCGTATTTTGTAAGCTCCGCCGAGCAGCGGAACCACCCAGCCCAGGAGCTTGTCCCAGAATCCGCCGGGGTTGTTCTCCGAGTAAATGGCCAGGCCGGTGATGATCTGCGCCCATCCCAGGAAGACCACGAAGAAGGTATAGGCCGCGCCGGCCAAGGCGTTGTGCCCCAGATGGACGTGCCCGCGGTCGAGCCGGAGGTACTGCAGCGCCTGCGCCCGCAGGTCGGCCCACCAGGCTTTGCGCCACACGAAAGGAAAGCCCGAGCGCGCGTAGTTGTTGCCCATGTAGAACCAGTACACGCGCAGGATGAAGCTGAAAAGCAGCAGGTAACCGGCCAGGAAGTGGATTTCCCGGGCCCGTCCCATGAAGAAGTGCTGCCAGGCTTCCCCATTCGGGGAAAGTTGCGGGCTGGCGATGTAGAGTCCGGTGGCAAACAGCGTGGGGATGCACAGGACGTTGGTCCAGTGACTGATGCGCACCGGCAATTCCCACACATAGCGCTGTCCGTATCGCGCTTCGGAAGGCTTCAGATCGAGTCGCTCGTAGGTGGTTGCCATGGGAGCCTCCTAACGCACGATCACCTCGGCGAGCTTTTCGCCGTCGGGCCCGAAGACATGCGAAGCGCAGGCCAGGCACGGGTCGAAGGAGTGGATGGTGCGGAGGATCTCGAGCGGCCGTTGCGGGTCGGCTAGCGGCGTGCCCAGCAACGCGGCTTCATAGGCTCCATGCTGGCCCCGGGCGTCCCGCGGCGAGGCGTTCCACGTAGAAGGAACGACGCATTGGTAGTTGGCGATTTTGCCGTCCTGAATGTGGATCCAGTGGGCCAGCGCGCCGCGCGGGGCTTCCGTGAATCCGTAGCCCTTGCAGTCGCGTTTCCACGTGGAGGGGTCCCACAGGCGGGTGTCGGCCGTGATGCTGTCGCCGGCCTTCAGGTTGGCGATCAGGCGGTCGAACTCTTCCCGCAGCCAGTGCACCGCGAGTTTGGTTTCGAGACCGCGGGCGGCGGTCCGGCCCAGGGTTGAGAAGAGTGCGGCAGGCGGGGCCTTCAGTCGCCCGAGCGCCTCACCGACCACTTCCTTGAACTCCGGCTTGCCGCTGGCATAGCCGATGAGGACCCGGGCCAGCGGGCCCACCTCCATCGCGTTGCCCTTCCAGCGCGGCGCCTTCAGCCAGGAGTAGGCCTTCGTTTCGTCGAGTTCCTTGTACGGTGGTTTGGGGCCGGTGTAGTTCGGTTCCGTAACCCCCTCCCAGGGATGCAGCGAAGATTGCCCCGCGGGATACGAATACCAGGAGTGCGAGATCTCTTCCTGGATCTGGCTCGCGTCGGTGTGGTCGATGGGTAGAACCTCGGCCAGGTTCTTGTTCAGGATCACGCCACGCGGGAAACGGAAGCTGCCGATGTCTCCGATGCCATTCTGCGGCACGTCGCCGTAAGACATGTAGTTGCCGAGTCCGCCGCCGATCGCCGCCCAATCGAGATAGAAAGAGGCCACGGCCAGCAGATCCGGTATGTACATCTGCTCCACGACCTCGATCGCCCGGTCGATCTGCTGCTTGACCAGATTGAGGCGCTCCATGTTGATCGCGCTGTCGCTCTGTAGAGAGATCGCCGAAGCCATGCCCCCGACGAGATAGTTCGGGTGCGGATTCTTGCCCCCGAATACCGTATGGATCTTGATGATCTCCTTTTGCCAGGCCAGCGCCTCCAGGTAGTGCGCCACCGCCATCAGGTTGGCCTCCGGGGGCAGCTTGTAGGCGGGGTGGCCCCAGTAGGCGTTCTGGAACAGGCCGAGTTGTCCGGAATCGACGAACTTCTTCAGCCGGGCCTGCACGTCGCGGAAATAGCCTTCACTGGCTTTGGGCCAGGACGGTGAGACTTTCTGAGCCAGGGCGGCGGTTCCGGCGGGACTGGCTTTCAAAGTGGAAACGATGTCCACCCAATCCAAAGCGTGCAGATGGTAGAAGTGGATCACGTGGTCCTGCACCATCTGGGTCAGGAACATGATGTTGCGGATGATCTCGGCGTTTTGCGGCACCGTAATGCCGAGGGCGTTTTCCACCGCACGCACGCTGGCCAGGGCGTGCACCGTGGTGCAGACGCCGCAGATGCGTTCGCAGAAGGCCCACGCGTCGCGCGGGTCGCGGCCTCTAAGGATGACTTCGATCCCGCGCCACATCGTGCCCGACGACATGGCGTCCTTGACCTTGCGCTGATCGTCGAGCATCGCCTCGACTCTCAGGTGGCCCTCAATGCGCGTAACCGGATCGACAACGATTCGAGTCGCCATGGCTCACTTGCCTCCTTCCTCTGGAGTTGTCTTCGCGGGAGGCTTGCCCTTCTCTCCGCCGAACGATTTGGACGATCTCCAGGCGAAGTGCGACACCAGGTGCGCGCCGACGCCGGCGGCGGTGACAACGGCCAGGGTCTTGCCGAGTTGATCGGGGGTGGCGTCGATGCCTGGAACCGGGACGGATGAAAGCCGCTGGTAGAAGGGGCCGTTGTCCCAGAAGCCGGCTTCGCTGCAACCGATGCAGCCATGGCCGGAACCGATTGGGAAAGAGACGCCGTTGTTCCACTTGAACGTGGAGCAGGAGTTGTAGGTCGTGGGACCGCGGCACCCCATCTTATACAGGCACCATCCTTTGCGCGCTCCGTCGTCATCCCAGCTTTCGACAAACTGGCCCGCGTCGAAAAACGCCCGGCGGTAGCACTTGTCGTGGATGCGTTGCGCGTAGAACATCTTCGGGCGGCCCATGCGGTCGAGTTCGGGCAATGCGTCGAAGGTCAGGATGTAAGTCAGAACGCCGGTCATCACCTCCGCAATGGGCGGGCAACCCGGTACGTTGATCACCGCCCGATGAAGGATCTCGTGCACCGGTTTGGCGCCGGTCGGATTGGGTTTGGCGGCCTGCACGCAGCCGTTTGACGCGCACGAACCCCAGGCGACGACCGCTTTGGCGTGCTCCGCGGTCTCCTTGAGGATGTTGAGGAACGTCTCGCCGCCGACCGTACAATAGACGCCGCCGTCGCGGGTCGGGGCGTTTCCTTCCACCGCCAGCAGGTACTTGCCGGGATACTCTTTCATGATGCGCTTCCGGATCTCTTCCACCTGGAATCCGGCAGCCGCCTGCAGCGTGTCGTCGTAGTCCAGGGAGATCATGTTGAGCACGATATCCTCGGCAATCGGGTGCGACGAGCGGATGAACGACTCGCTGCAGCAGGTGCACTCCAGCCCGTGGAGCCAGATGACCGGAATGCGGGGCTTGTTCTCCATGGCCGACACCACCTGCGGCACCAGGGACGCATCCAGTCCCAGGGCCGCCGCGGTGGCCGTGCAGAATTTCAGGAAGGAGCGACGATCAACGCCGTGAGCGCGGAGGAGATCGTAGGTCGAAGCAGGGCGTGAGGCCAAGTTGGCACCTCCCACTTCTCTCCCCTCCTGGCTCCAGCGCCAGTTCGGGGAACCACTATTTGAGGACTGCTCGCCGCATGTGCAACTCACCTGCCACAGCAAGACGGGTTCGGCCTGCTCCAGGCGGGAGTGTTTGATCCTGTTTTCCGGTTGCCGCCTAGCCGGCAACTGTCTTTGTTTACTAGCGATTACAGACCTATCACAGTACTCACGCAGCCTATTTGTTGGAAAGTTCCACAGAACAGGAAGACACCCAATTCTGGGTGTTTTGCCGCACCTGATTGTCCAACTTCACTCTATTCCAGAGCTGCTTTGATCCGTCCCGCCACCCTGGCGAGGACAGGGATCAGAGGGCGGTCGGCGCAAGCTTGCGCCCGGGGTTCCTAGCTGATTTGCGAGATCAGCAGGGTCGATTTGCCGCGCTCCGGCGCGTCGGGTTGTGTCAGCCGCACCCGCCACACGCGGTTACCCCACGAGTCGCGCAACCTCGCGTCGCTGACATCGATGGGTTCAATCACTGCCTTCCAGGCGGGGTCGTGTTCGATCAGGGCGCGGTTCTTGAGGGAGACCATACCGGGCGAGGCCGCCGGCTCGGCAGCGGTCATCAGAACCAGTTCGATTCTGCCCCGGCCCTGCAGCGCCCAACGGTCCTCCAGCGTGATCGTGTTCTTTCCGCGGTCGAGCAGCCAGCGCCGTTCCCATTTCTGAACGCGCGCCTGCGGCGGGTAGGCCGCCGCGATGTCCATTTGCAGTTCCGGGCCGGCCGGCGTTGGCCGGTAGGCCACGTCGCGCGCCGTGAACTCGCGGCCGGCGGACTGCTCGACACCGTTGATCAGCGGACAATTGTGGTACGCCGAGCGCATCGTCCAGATCTCGTAGCGCTGCGCGCTGAACGTCTTGGCGCTGTACGTTTCCGGCCCCAGGTCAATGA
>Ga0187851_10001090_pt1 | contig 26560 bp, 22 predicted proteins | sample June2016WEW_6_10_FD_132997 | JGI IMG/M metagenome (GOLD analysis project Ga0187851, IMG submission 132997) | Peatland microbial communities from SPRUCE experiment site at the Marcell Experimental Forest, Minnesota, USA - June2016WEW_6_10 | ecosystem: Environmental > Terrestrial > Soil >...
AAACGTAATGATTAAATATTGTTAGGTTATTTGTTCAAGTCCGGGTGCCTTGAGTAGCTCCTTTTTTATTTAAATAATAATTTGTTAGAGTGATAATCTTAGTTTTAAATTCTCTTTCTCCGGATGTGTTTTCCATTCATTTTATGAATGATTATTCCAATATGCATTGGGCGTTGACTAACGGTTCGAATTATGTTAAACTATTTTATTAATATGGAAAGGCAGGCGAATAATACAATGTTTAAAGTAGGCGATTTGGCAGTGTATCCGGCACATGGTGTCGGTGTCATTGAAGCCATTGAAAATAAAGAAGTAATGGGTAAAAAACAGTCTTTTTATGTTATGAAAATCATGGGGAATGGCATGAAAATAATGATTCCTATGATGAGTGTTAAAGCGGTCGGATTGCGTGAGATAATTTTAGAAAAAGAAATACCCAAGGTATATGAAATTCTTCGTAATAAAGACGTTACTATAGATAAGCAAACCTGGAATAAGCGCTACAGGGAGTACCTCGAAAGAATAAAAACAGGCTCTGTATTTGAAATTGCCGGCGTTTTACGTGATCTGTTCATATTGAAAAGTGATAAAAATCTTTCGTTCGGGGAAAGAAAAATGATGGATACGGCCAAGAATCTGCTGGTAAAAGAAATTTCCGTGGCTACCAACGCTCAGGAATCCGAGGTTGAAAACAATCTGCAGAAAATTTTCACGGTTCAATAATACTTAATACTCACTTATTTATAATACTTGACAACAGTTCTTTGAAAATTGAAAATGGGCAGATTACTTTTCCTTTTTAAGGGAAACCGTAAGTAATGCCTCCGTATTCTTATAATACCAATTCTAAAAGAAAGGAGGTGAAACGGTTGATTATCAGGATTATTTTAATTTTGGCATGTTCTATAAGCGGTTATGCTATTTCTTATTATACCGCTTCATCAGATTCCTATTTGATTCTTAAATCATTTGCCGGCTTTATTATTGGATTATTAATCGCATTAATAGTTATAAGAATTGAAAAGGACATTCGTAAATTATCCTTAAAGATAATTGTTGGCGGCGTAGTAGGAATGATAGCCGGTTTGCTGATTGCTTTAATCTTTGGCTTCGGTTTAAACTTTGTCAGTAAAATCAGAGAGAATCAACAGGTAATTCCCTGGATTTACTTATTTATAACGGGCATATTCAGTTATCTGGGTCTTGTCTTAGGGTCGAAAAAAATTGAAGAATTTAATTTTCATGGCGCCGATTCCAAAGTAGTGCATGAGGGCCGTATTCTGGATACCAGCGTAATCATTGAAGGGAGAATAGCCGATATTTGTGACAGTGGATTTATTGAGGGAGAGTTGATAGTTCCACGTTTTGTTTTGAACGAATTGCAGCTTGTGGCGGATTCTTCCGATTCGATGAAGCGATTGCGCGGACGGCGCGGACTCGACGTCCTGAACCACTTGCAAAAAAGTTCGACTGTGAATATTGAAATCGTTGAACAGGATTTTCCGAAAATTAAAGGAGTTGACGGCAAACTTGTAGCGCTGGCCAAGAAACTCAACGCAAAACTCATGACGAACGATTATAATTTAAACAAGGTTGCTGAATTGCAGGGCGTTCGGGTGCTGAATATTAATGAGTTGGCCAATGCCATGAAACCTGTTGTTCTTCCCGGCGAGCAGATGACCGTCAAAATAGTTCGTGAAGGCAAAGAGCAGGGGCAGGGCGTTGCCTATCTTGATGACGGAACGATGATCATTGTGGATAATGCTCAAAAATTAGTTAATATGAATGTTAAAGTCACCGTGACGAGTGTTCTGCAAACGACTGCGGGACGGATGATTTTTTCAGAATTAAAAGAAATGTTAGACAAAACAAATTAGCATTTTTAATTTAACTTAGAATATAAAAAAGCCCGGGAAATAATTTCCCGGGCTTTTTTATGAGATATTTCTTTTTCAGATAAAAGATGATATCAAATCAGCAGAAATAATTATTTCGGAAATTGGAATAGAAATTAATTTATGAAGACTGTCGCCATAATTCCCGCCGGTGGGGCCGGGACAAGATTAAAATCTCATGTAGCCAAACAATTTCTGTTATTGGATGGTTTGCCTATCCTGGTCCATACCCTGAAGGTATTTCAGGAATCAAACCAGATTGATGACATTATTGTGGCTGTGCCGCCGGATGAACTGGTTTCCATACGGCAGGAGTTGATAGAGAAATACAATCTTACAAAAGTGATAAATACTGTTGCAGGCGGGAATCAAAGGCAGGACTCCGTAAAAAACTGTCTTGAGGCTGTTACGGGAGATTGTGATATGGTGGTTATACATGACGCGGTGCGCCCGTTTGTTACGGAAGACTTAATCAGGCAGGTCGTTGAAGCCGCCAGGATTACGGGTGCCGCGTCAGCCGGTGTAAGAGCCAAAGACACTATAAAAGAAACGACGGAAGATAACAATGTTTGGGCTACAGTGCCCCGGCATAATCTGTGGCTCACGCAAACCCCTCAGGCTTTTAAGTTGGAGCTTTTAAAGGAAGCATTCACAAATGCCTATGATGAAAAATTTTATGGCACTGACGATGCTTCTTTAATAGAGCGAATAGGCAAAGAAGTCAAAATGGTGGAAGGCTTTTATGTCAATATTAAAATTACAACCAGGGAAGATATGATGATTGCGGATGCTTTAATGAAGAAGGGAAGTAAAATAAGTCTGCGCACAGGATTTGGTTATGACAGCCATAGATTTGCAGTGGACAGAAAGCTTATTTTGGGCGGGGTGGAAATTCCTTTCGAGAAAGGCCTGTATGGGCATTCCGATGCCGACGCGCTGATTCACGCGATCTGCGACGCTCTGTTGGGCGCTGTTGGCGCGGGCGATATCGGAAGGCACTTTCCCGATAATGATCCCCAATATAAAAACGTCTCCAGCATGATTCTTCTGGAGGCGGTGAAGAAAATAATCGAAACCAGGGGATTTTCTATTAATAACATTGATGCCACCGTTGTGATGGAGACGCCCAAACTTGCGCCTTATGCCGCGGAGATGATTTCCAATATCGCCTCCGCTCTGAATATTGCTGGAACAGCCGTCAATATCAAAGCCAAAACAAATGAAGGCATGGGCTTTGCCGGAAGAAATGAAGGGATAGCGGTATTTGCCACAGTTGCCGTTACAGAAAGGAAAAATGATGGCTCCAAAGCCTAGAGTAAGATTTGCGCCGTCTCCCACGGGAGAACTTCATGTGGGCAATGCCCGCACAGCGTTGTTTAACTGGATGTTTGCCCGTCATCACGGAGGTTCTCTTGTTTTACGCATTGAAGATACCGATGAATCACGCAGCGCCGTTTCTTATCAGTTAAATTTATATGATGATTTAAAATGGCTGGGGCTTTTTTGGGATGAAGGGCCGCAAACAGACAATGCAAACGATGCCGACAAAGATAGCCATTTGAAGGCAATAGGGTATTTTGGTCCTTACAAACAGAGCGAACGCCTCGATATCTACAAAGAGCATCTGCGGAAACTCATGGACACTGATCTGGTCTATCCCTGCTACTGTACGGAGGAAGAACTGGAAGAAGAGCGCCAGAATTTAATCCTGAGCAAGCGTATGCCGCGCTATATGGGCAAATGCAGAAATCTTACCAAAAGTCAGAGAAAACAGAAAGAAAACGAAGGTAGAAAACCTTCATTTCGCTTTAAGGTTCAGCCGCAAACCATTGAATTTGAAGATTTAATACGTGGGGCGATAAAATTTGAGGCAGAAGCTATGGGCGATTTCATCATTGTGCGTTCCAACGGCATGCCCGCCTATAATTTTGCGGTTGTCATTGATGATCACCTCATGAATATTACTCATGTCATTCGAGGTGAAGATCATCTTTCCAATACCGCTCTGCAGATTATGCTCTATAAGGCTTTCGGATTTGAGCCACCGGTTTTCGCGCATCATTCGTTAATTCTGGGCAAAGACCGCGCGAAGCTCAGCAAGCGGCACGGCTCTGTTTCGATTGGTGAGTTTCGTAAACAGGGAATCTTGCCGGAAGCGATGATTAATTATCTGGGGCTTCTGGGAAGTTCTTTTACCGATAAAAGAGAAGTATTGTCGCGTGAAGAAATGATTGCCGATTTTGCGCTGGAACGGGCATCCAAAAGCGGCGCGGTGTTCGATGAAGAAAAACTGCGCTGGCTGAACGCCATTTACATCAGGAACTGCAAAACCGGAGATTTAATCAAGCGGCTTAAACCTTTTTTAGAAAATTCAGGCTTTCAAAGCGATATCATTAGTTCGGAATGGTTTTATAACGTAATAGAAGTTGTAAAAGATGAATTAACAACGCTTGCGGACATTGAAAGTCACATAAGCATTTTTTTTGATGATAGATATAAACTCACGGATGAAGCCAAAATAATTCTTGAAAAAGATAACGCGCAAAATGTTGTAAAAGCTTTTGCCGGATATATGAATGAAAGTGATGCTCTGCCGCAGAATCTTTATTCCGCCGCGATGAAACACGTTAAAGAAAAAACGGGCGCAAAAGGAAAGGAATTATTCATGCCCATTCGCGCGGCTCTGACAGGAATTGTCCACGGCCCGGAACTGGACAAAGTGTTTGCGATTCTGGGTAAAGATGCAGCCCTGCGGAGACTGAAAAATATTGTTTAATTTTTTATATGCGTTGATTTTCAGTTTTGAAAATCGATCGAGTGAAAAAGACTCGATCGTATCGGGGGCGTTAAAGAATGTGGAAGAAAACTGATATTTCAAGACCCGCCCCATTATTCTGAAAATTAATGGATCAGATTTAAGAAATAAAATAGGAAAGGAACTTCAAAATGAAAAAGTTTACATCTATTCTCTTTATTTTAGTCTTTGCATTATCGGCTTCATTTTGCCTGGCCGAAGGATCAAAAACCTCCAAAGTAATTAAAACTCGGGTTGGACATGATTTCACCATTACTCAGGAATCTAACGGGACAACAGGTTACCAATGGCTATTGGCTAAGCCGCTGGATAGAAGCGCTCTTAAATTAATAAGCTCGAAATATATTTCGGCTAAAAACAAACCAAACATGCAGGTCGGCGCGCCCGGAAAACAGATGTGGCGTTTCAAAGCGCTTAAACCGGGTCAGACGAGTATTTATTTTGAATATGTGCGCTCATGGGGGAAAATCCATACGCCGCAAAATGAGGAATCCTATCTAATCGACATAAAACAGTAATCGATATAAATCCCTTGTCTGGTCGAGTATTTTGAACCGGGGCCACCGAAGCGGTTTTAAAAATCGATCGAATCGAAAAGAATGGATTGAACGGTTTTATGTATTCTCTTTATACATTATATTTTTCTAAATCTTCTTGTGCTGATTCCTCAGTAGAGTATTCTCCGTTTGAATATTCAATACCGTTTTGTATATAATGTATCGCCCAGATAGATTCACCGTCAATTTTCTTGTGCTTTTGTACCCACTTCTTTTTCTTTTGTTTCCATTCCAGAGTGTATTTTGTCATTTTTCTTCTCCTGTTTTAGATTAAATACTCGGGGTAAATGCAAACCGTCCACATTATTTATTTCTTAATCCGCTTTGGTCACGAAGCTTTCGATCAGGCCGGCTGCCATGCCCGCTCCCATGTTATTCAGGTGAACATTATCCGTGAGGAGCCAAAAGCCGTTGGCCTGTGATATTTTATCATAACTCTGCACCAGAAGAAAATACCGGGCCAGCGCGATATACATTAGCCGTTCGTCATCGCGATAGGCGTAACGGGGATGGGGTTGCCGGTTGCGCAGAAGAGCAGTCATGTTTTCGTGCAAGGGGAGATAAGTGAGGCGTTGCGCGGCGACGACTTCCCGGATTACCAGGCTGTAAGCCTCGGAGGCGGTAAATGCCGGATCGTCCAACTTTTCACCTATCGGCGGCAGCGAAAGCAGGGCGATCCGGGCATGCGTCCGTTTGGATAGCTCTGTGCAAATTTTTTGCAGATTCTCCCGGTACCATTCACGCGAGGGGGATCGCGGAAGCTTCATTTCCCTGATATACCGCCGAGAGCTCTTCGGACTCAGCGAGGCAGCAGCATCGTTGGTCCCGATCAGGATAGTAATGTAATCGGGCCTGCAGGCCACGATGGCATCAAGGCGCTGTGCGACATTGTATGCCAGTTCACTGTTTACCCCGGCATTCACGACCACAATGCCCCGATTGGCAAGACAAGATGAGATCATATCCACATAGTTGACACTCACGGTGCCATGCGTGATGCTGTCGCCGATGCAAACGAGGACCTTTTTCTTCGCATACTGCCCCTGCTGCAGGAATGCAATTGGATTGTTTACGGGCAGGGTCTGAACCTTTTTTTCGATCAGTTTATAAACGCCGATAAAGGCGATACCGAGGATACAGAAACAGACAACCCCAGAAATGAAAAATTTTCGCGCCATTGAAATTCTCCTTAACTTTGCACAATAGTATAGTGAAGAACTATCAAACCCGGTCTTTATGCGGCTTACTTTTGCGAAGCCGTTGTGCAAGCCGCCGCGTTGTCGATACGTTTACGAATGGCGTTTGGTGTAACAAAGGGTACCGGAAGATACGCCCATGAATCCCATCGACGGCGCATATCCGAACGCCAGTCCTCGTTTGAGCAAATGGAGTCAAGAAGCTCAAACAGCCGAGTCTTGTGCTGCTCGATTTTATCCAGCGTGCGGCGCCTGATTTCATCGGCTTTTACGGGGCAATCGCGCATCTGGGTTACGCCTGTGGCGACCGCTTCGGAGTTGTCAGCGACAATAGGCGCATATTCGGGGTGGAAGAATTCGTCCCTGCCGCCAAGGCTTTGTGTGGAGACAACAGGCAGTCCGGCCAGCAGATACTGAATGCTCGCGTACATTGCTCCTTCTTCAGCGGAGAGGCAAAGGCCGACGCGGCACTGGTTGACTGCAGCGTTGATTTCAGGCAGACCCATCCAGTTGTAATCGTCACTGAGTGGATTGTTGAAAAAGTGTGCTTGCGGCAGAATATCAATAACTGAACGGGTGTAGGATTTGTTGTAATGGGAGGGCGCGCGCGCCGTTATTAACGCGAGACTCTTGATTCCTATTGCAAGGTTATGTCGCTTGAATAGATTGATTTGGGCGTCGTAAACCGCGTCGAAGCGCTTCTTCGATTCCGGCAAGGGTCTGAAAATCTCGGGGCTTACGAAGGCGTTGCTGCTCACCCATGCAGTTTCCAGTCCGGCATCAATAAGCATGAGGCGCTCTGTCTCGGTGTTGGCCATGAAGATCAAACGGTGGCGCGGGTACCGCCGTAAATGTCGCGCATCCCAGAGAGCCAGATTCTTAATTCGAAGAGAAGTTTCGTGAGACCATGACAGGCTGACCAGCAAGTAAACAACATTATGTTTGAATTGTTTTAGAACTGGCAACAGCGCGAGAGGTTTATAGCGTATGACCCAGTCCTTAACGTAGATGATAAGTGGATCGGACGAAAACACCCTGCAATCACCGCCATGCATGAGCGGCTCAAACAATCTGGTTGGCAACGCTCCGGCTGCCCATGTCTGGAATTTTCTTTCCAACTTCAAGAACACGATGGTTAACCCTTCCTGTGTTTTTTGATAAGGATATGCTAATGGTCACGAATATAAGTAAACATTATTTGCATGTCAATACAGAATAAAACAGATTATTGTTCAATCATTTTTTCTGTATTATTTTATCTAATACATACTGCGCAATGTTTTGATATGCAATGTAATTGGGATGGTTATCATATTTACTTAGCAAATATTGGGATTTATTGCTTAGATAATCCGGCAGTATTTGACTGATCAGATGAATATGGATGCCTTTGTTTTGAAGAGCATCTATAAAAAAATTATTGAACTTAGTGGTTTTATCATCCCAGTAAATTACATGAAACTCAATTATCGGATATTGCTCTTTTAACAGTTTTTGTGATTGGCTAATAATCTCAATAAATAGTCTTAGATCTTTTTCGTTTAACTTGCCCAGTTTATATATGAGGTACTTTTTGTAGGTAAATGATTTTGCCAATTGTGCCCTTGCTTTATTTTGAATCCAGTTGCCATCATCGAAATGACCGTCATATTTTATAGAACCATCAGGTAGAAGAATATATCTGGGACCGTGTTTATTCCACCATGAATATCCTGCCGACCGCGTGACTTGGAATAATGCGGCCTGATAAATAACTATCCGCGGATTGCAATTTATAATATCTTTTACCATTCCATGCTCAATAGCGGAAAGCATTTGATGAGCGCCATATCCATGAAAACCAAAGTTATATACAGGGTATTTTGACAATTTCTGGACGATATAAGGCAAAGTCTCAAAATCATTTACACCTTCTCCAAAGGTGAATGAATCTCCAAAAAACAGAATGCATTGATCTTTATGAAGCGGTTCAGATGAAGAAGAATTGCGCAGTCCCAAATCATTTATTGTATAAGTAACATCATAAATTAATCGTTTTCTCAGATATTCCCGGGAGGTTACTGTTTTACTTTTATTGGGAGCATAGCCAAGTATTTCATTGGAAGTGGAATAGTCTTGCGTATATTCACCTTCAAATCTTGGATTATTTTCAGGATTATTAAGAGAATAAAAGGAGTAGACCTCTAATGCCCCAAGAGAAAAAGCAATAAAAGCGAGATTGAACCATATACTCTTTTGCACCATTGTTTTGGTTGCCAAAGTGAAATAAACGAAGGAAATTGCAAAATATAAATAAATCCAAATGAAGGGTAAAGGAAGATATTTCAGGGATGCTATTGAAAAAAGAATGCCTGTGATAAATAATATTATAATCATATGACTATCCAATAATTGATGTAAATCTTACGTTTATCATATAGGATGGGTTTATTCCCCGGAATGATCAAAAAAATCCCTTAATGAATGAAAACGCCTTTCTATATAACGTGCCACCCTCCCGGCCGTGAGATCCGTCATATGGCTAAAATTGTTCTTCATTTCGGAGTTGTAGCCTTCAACATCGCTGCATGCCATCAGGCAACCGGGACATTTCCTTTCGATGGCCGATATAGCACACTTTCTGCGAATGTCGCTATTCCAGATAGAAGACAGGTTCATTTCATTCACGTTGCCCATATTCTTCAATATAGCATAACAAGGATGAGTATTGCCGGTAATATCTACAACCAGGGTCTTTAAGGGAACCTGGCATCCCCGAGGAGGAATTGGATTTATTCCGTAAGCAAGGTAAGAGGCCGCATATTTCATCATGTTTCTCGTATAAATTAACACCTTTTTCCGTTTTGCATATTTCAGAAGATATTTTACTTTCTTTGAAATCATCTTTTTTTCGTACGGTCTGAAGTCAAACAAAGTCTCATCGCTGCCGGGCTCCAAAAAATTTCGGTTAAAAGGCTGTAATGATACGGTTCTGATTTTCAGATCGGCAGCCAGATCGATAATTTTGTCCAGATGATTGATGGTCGGACGCATAATAATAGAGGCAATGCCCCTGGCTATTTTCCTTTGCCCAAGTTCGCGAAGGGACGCGACAGCCTGTTTAAATACGCCGTCTCCACGAAGTTCGTCATGAATAGTTTCGGGACCATCCAGAGATACTGTTATGACTAGATTCCTGATCCGTGCCAGCCCTTCGAGCAATTCAGGACGATTCAACAAAAGGCCGTTGGATACGAGATTAATAAAGCGATATCCGATCCGATTCGCGTACGCCAGGATATCCAACATATCATCGCGCATGAAGAGCTCTGTGCCCCAGGGATCAAAACGCCGGGCGCCCAGTTTGTAGGCTTCATCCAGCAGAGACAAAACCTTTTCATAAGGAACGTCTTTGTCCCGGCGTTTCCAAAACCGGCACATTTTACAATGAAGATTGCATCGGGATGTAAGCTCAATGGCAATTGAATCGGGAGAGCTTCCCGGTAAAAGTCCGCGACTGATGTTGCTTACAGACAATAGCATGGTGAATTCCCGGCTAAAAAATTAAAGATTATAAGAAATTATCCACCGGCGCGGCGGCGGTCCAGGGCCGCTTTCAACACGTGAACATATCCTGTCCGCTGATCGTGCTGGTAAATTCCGAGGTTTGTACCGTGAATGCGCCGCTTCATTAGAACATCCGGCAGCATAATACTCTTGAGGTTTAATTCAGTGGCCCGGGCATACCAGTCAATAAATTCGCCGACACGTAATTCTTCCTTGAATAAACCCGTGCGTAAAAAAGCCTCTTTTTTAATGAGCATTGAACCGGCATGATGACCGGGCATGATTTCAACAGGGATGCGTGTCCGGTCTTTTTGGGACTGGGGCAACTCCGGAGTATGAAATTGCTGGATATGGCCAAAAGCCATATCCAATCGGGGATCCTCTTCAAATGCCATCCATTGCAGCTTCATCTTGTCTGCCATCCAGAGATCGTCCGCGTCGAGAAATGCAAAAAAATCTCCGTTTGCCATTTTGATACCTTGATTGCGTGCAGCGCCCGGTCCCGAATTTTTCTGGTAATGATACCGGACTAAAGAACCGAAACTTTCGACGATCTTTGCCGTATTATCGGTAGACCCATCATCCACAATGATTATCTCCAGCGGCTTATAGGATTGAGACAGCACGCTTTGGATGGCTTCTCCAAGATATTTCTCCGTGTTAAAAACGGGTATGATAACGCTAACCAGCGGTTTTAATGTGTTTACCTGTTCCTGCTTTCTTCTTCGTTCGAGAGATTTTTTAAATACTTTCATAACATTTAATTCCAGCATATTTCTGCCTTCTGTCATGTTGCCTCCGTGTCTTCGAACAAACAGTGAAGTCTCTTCCAGCCGTTTTATGTTCAAATTCAATTCACCGGCGCGGAGGTACCAGTCCGAGTCCTCGCCAAACCGCAGCATGGAATCGAAAAGACCTACCTTCTCGAATGCCGATTTGCGGTATATGGCCGCCCCGATATAGTGAGGGAAGGATTCCAACGGATTGCCGATATATTCATAACAACCGCTTGTTTTATTAAACTCCATCAACTGGGCGTATCCGCGAATAACATCCATGCCGGGGTTTTTGAGCATTTCATCAACCATAATATTCAGATTATTCTCAGGCCACAGATCATCAGCATCCAGAAAAGTAATAAATTCTCCCGATGCGTCCCGGATGCCTTTATTCCGGGCGGCGGCAGGCCCGCTGTTTTGCTGGGTAAAATAACGGACGTCGGCGGGAAGCTGTCTGATTATTTCCTCGGTTCTATCCGTAGAACCATCATTTATGATGATTATTTCCAGCGCTGGATATTTCTGAGACAGCACATTTTCAACGGCTTCCCTGATAAAATTCTCGCCATTAAAGACAGGAATTATTACGCTGACCAGAGGCCTTTCTTCTATCCCACGGGAACTCCATGGCTCAATATCTTTTACGGGAGGAGCAGTATCCATACCTGATAATAAACCGGATATGGCTGCCGGGATTCCGGAGAAATCTTTTCCGACCTCCAGAATGTAATGAGGCAGCGATGATGCCAACCGGCTTATATAATCGTGAGTATGACGGCCGACGTACGGCAATTGCGACATGGTCGTAAATGACATTGCCCTTTGAATATCCCAACGTGAGACAGGTTTAGTCAGCGAATCCGGTCTGTCAACAATTTGAGGTGTTACAATGGCCCGAAGCGGCATTTCCAGAACTATTTTCCGGCTTAGTTCCGGATGAAGAAAAATAACCGCTTTTTCCTGATCCAGTTTTTCAGTATTGTTGATTAATCCGGACAGATCCGGAAAATTTGCCACATGATCGGCATTGAGTTTCGCCGTGCTGTAAAGACTCACAACTGCAGACACCGGTTCCAGCCGGGCAATCACATAATCATCGGCAAGGTAGAAAAGATCAGACCCGAGACAGGATAAGGCCGCTGTTGATTTGCCGACTCCTCCTTTGCCCGTAATAAGCACCGCTCCATGTTCGGTGCCCACCGCGGCCGCGTGCAGGAGCTGGCATCCGTTTTTCTCCATCCACCAGTGGAAGAGAGTCCGGAGCGGTGAAGCTAAAACCCAGTAGGGCAATGTCCTGGCACTCTGCACCCAGAAAAATCCCGTGTTTTTTTCAAGATCCATGAGATTGACAGAACATTCTATCCAATGAAAAGCCGCTTTTATTCGACGGCTGTTGAAACCCCAAATGTCGCCGCGGTCGGTGAAGCAATCTTTTGTGCAGGGCGGAGGAATCATCTCCACATGCGTTGAGTCGCTGTCCCAGATACAGATAGTAAGATCGGGCAGCGGTTCACCGGTCAAACGAAGATGCTCCAATGCCGGAGTCAGGAATGGAACAAGCTCATTTCCTGCGAATTTTAAACATATCGTGGTATTAGCGATCCGGTAATAAAAATTGATTTCACCCGCGGCGTCTTTTGCCTGAAGAAACTTATCGTAGCTCTTGCGGAAAAAAATCTGTTGTTCGATTTCGCTTTTTTGCGGTTTGTACATAAACTAACAATCCTTTTTTAAAAAAATTACATGAAGACATCAGCGGTGGCGCACATAAAAAGGCCTTGAAAGAAACATATCCGCGGTGATTCGTATGCCTTTATATAAAAGATCACCGTAATTACTGGCATTCAATCTCCATTGCAGAGATCTGGAAAATGTAAATGCCGAGATGATTCCTCTGCCTGAATTAAGCCGGCGAAACCGGCAAAGATGACAGCAGAACGCGGCATAGGGGCTGTTGCTTTCATTTTCCCTGCTGTTGGTCATAAAACGATATTCAATTTTTTCCAAATAGGACACCGGGAGATTCATTACCGTCTTCATTACAGCAGGCGGAATGGAGAGGTGAAACCTGTCATGCAAATATTGCAGTCCTGTTTTTAAACGCAGGGATAAGTGATGCTTCCGGGCCAGATTGACCAATCGTTGCCAGTCGATTGCAAAATCCGCCGAGTTAATGAGTGTTGCCGCGTCGGCAATCCACCGGATCGGCGGGACCGGATTCCAGACCACGCCGTGAATGATCACATGAAATAACATATCCGTCGGATTGGGCGCCAAAGAGTTAACGTTTGCCAGCTTTACCGGCAGGGCGCTGTCCCAAAAATCTTTTTCATACTCATCCCGGCAACCGTTAAACGGCCGCCAGTGAAGATCGAATTCCTTGCCCCGGCTGTTAGTCAACCCAATGGCATGGCCGTAACTAATATCAAGGTCGGTTAAGGGCAGAGGGGATGTCCATCCTGCCTTTTGCAGCAAATCAGTCGCGGGGCGTATTTGTTTTAGTGGTATGAGGACATCTATGTCGGCCATGGGCCTGGCGCCGTTGTTTTTGTAATAAAGCAGCGATAAAGAAGCCCCTTTGAGCAGCATTGTCTTAATGCCCGCATCCTGCAGATACGCTATAACTCCGGCCATTTCATGAAACAGTGTTTGATTTTTGCTCCAGGCCTGGCGGTATATTCCCTTTAGTTTTCCCATGATGGGATCATCCGCACCCTGCTTTTGCATGTTGATGTAAAGCAGCGGGAGTAAACGGAAAGAACCCGGTTCGAGGCGCTCTTCCCAGTCATCAGAATCCTGCCATTCTCTAAAAGCATTGATAGACTCTTTGTCTTGAAGCAGGGCTGCTCTCAGAAGCAGTTCATGATGAGGCGTCGCCAGATTAAAGTTTCCATGATTGATCATATTCATAAAGAATGATGGATTGCCGCCAGCCGGTCATTCTGAGGATTTGACAGTGGGCCATCCCGTGGTATCCACTTCATGGATGGGATCCAAAAGCAACAAATCCTGCATATCTGTATATTTACTCAAGACAGGAGCATTAAAGACTGCCTTAATTTCTCTTGTAGTAATCTGTTCCTTCCAGTTTTGCGGTAAAAGGGAAGTGTTTACTTTGTCATCTGCGGCAATGACCAGCCCTTCCTGCTGCAGATTATTGAGGAATGAATTTACCGCATCTTCCTCATCTCCGGTACACGCATAATTTTCACGAATCAGCGGCAGGATCTCGCTTATGGGAGCGCCTTTTTCGATATAGCCCCAGATATCGGCCCCGGCATCCACGACACTGTAATAATTTCCAGAATCCAGATTCAGAATAACCGTTTCACCATCAATGTTTTCATGCACAATAGTCGGTTCGTTAATTTTTAACCGATCTCCATTTCCCACCATTGGTCACCTCATTAAGCATCAATATTATTAAAGACTCATGCTCTGCATATCGCGCGGCGGAGTTTCATCTTATGTCGGCATAAAGTCATGATTTGCCATGATCTATAAGGACCCGTCATGATAAATAGCATTTTTCCGGCAGAGGGAATATAGGGAAGTTCCTCTTGTATGTCAATTATTTTTATCCATAGAATGTTATGAAGGCAGGTGATACCGGGAGATGAGGTTTTCTATTCATATTACCGGTCATATTGCCGGCGTTTGCGTGGATCGTTGTTTACATATGGCGATAGTGTAAAAAATGACATTTATAAAGATGACCAGTCCGCCGAAGATATATTGCGTTGCGGTTGTCAGATACTCCGGGTAGATTACAAAAAGCAGATACCGGGCGATAAAATCGCCGCTATATAAACTGCTTCCGGCAAGATTACGGAAATGATTTTCGAGCGGCGTCAGGGGACAAGTCCATGCGAAGATTTCCACGGCGGCTCCCCATAATGCCGCAGGCATTTGTAAAAAAACCGTCCGCGGCCAGCGGATAACCAGCAGGCCGCCCAAGATAACAAAAACAATAAATAGAAAATGCGCAACAACAACCGCATCGGCAAATACGTTGTACACATTCGCCTCAAAACACTAAAGAGGAATGTTATTATGTTTCTTTGGCTGCCTCGTTTCTTTCTTGTCTTTCAACGCTTCTAAAAGAGCGACGATTTTTTTTCTGGTGTCACGCGGGGCGATGATTTCATCGATGATGCCCATTGAGGCCGCGAAATACGGATTGTTGAACTTATCTTCATAAGCGGCGGCAAGCTCCGCTCTTTTGGCCGCGGGATCAGCGGCGGCGGCTATTTCGTTGCGATAGATGATGTTGCAGGCTCCTTCCGCGCCCATAACGGCGATCTCGGCAGTCGGCCAGGCCATTACATAATCGGCGCCTAATTGTTTGCTGCACATTCCGATATACGCCCCGCCGTAGGCTTTGCGGGTGATAACGGTTATCTTCGGCACGGTCGCTTCCGAATAAGCATGGAGAAGTTTGGCGCCGTGACGAATGATGCCCGCCCATTCCTGATTCGTACCCGGCATATAACCGGGGACATCCGTGAAAGTCAGAAGCGGTATATTAAAAGCGTCGCAAAAGCGAATAAAGCGGGATGCCTTATCCGAAGCGTTTACATCCAGAACACCCGCCGCAAAACGGGGGTTATTGGCAATCACGCCCAGCGGTTTTCCCAAAACGCGGATAAAAGCGACAATGATATTTTGAGCCCAGAGCTCCGACAATTCAAACATTTCGTTATTGTCAGCCACGGATTTAATAACCTTTTTCATATCGTAAGCCCGGTTGCCTTTATCGGGAACAACCGCGTCCAGTTCCGCGCAAATTCTTTGGGCACTGTCTGTGCAATCGCAGAAGGGCAGGGCGCTGTGGCAGCTATCCGGCAGGTAAGCCAGCAGCTTTCTGATTTTCTCTATGCAGTCGGCATCATTTTCCGTAACGGCGTGACAGACGCCGCTTTTTGTTGCGTGCGCCACAGCTCCGCCCAGTTCGTCATGCGAAACTTCTTCGCCGATGACGGCCCTGATTACATCCGGCCCGGTTATGTACATATAACTGCTGTTTTTTACCATGAAAACCCAGTCGGCAAGAGCGGGTGAGTATACGGCACCGCCTGCAGTAGGCCCCATAATGGCGGTGATTTGCGGGATATAACCGGAAGCGATTGTGTTGCGGTAGAAAATTCCGCCATAGCCCTCCAGCGAAGGAACACCTTCCTGAATACGCGCTCCGCCCGAATCGTTGAGGGCTACAAAAGGCTTTTGCGCTGCAATGGCCATGTCCATCACTTTCCATATTTTCTTCGCGTGCATTTCTCCAAGGCTGCCGCCGGAACTGGTAAAATCCTGAGCGGCTACAAAAACAACGCGCCCGTTTACTTTGCCGAATCCCGTAACAACGCCGTCAGAGGGAATTTCTTTTTTGTCCATGCCGAACAGGTCGCAGCGGTGCTCAACAAAAAGCTGAACGTCCTGAAAAGTGTCTTTATCAAAAAATAAATCCAAACGCTCGCGTGCGGTAAGTTTGCTTAAGCCGTGCTGTTTTTCGATCTGCTTTTCTCCGCCCATTAACTTAAGCGCGCGGCTTTTCTTCTCAAAGCCATTGATCTTTTCGCGTGTTGTCGCTTTTTGTAAATCGTCACTCATAAATATTCTCCATTAGAGACTTTCAAAAAAGAGCTTTTTTAATCAAACCGGTCTGGAAACTTTCATAACTACAGAGCATCCATAATATTTTTGATTCGGGGGAATATTAGCGTTTTTAATAAAAACTGGCAAGAAGAAATCATGAAACTTACCGGTAAAATTACACGGGAACAAAACGGATTGTATTTACGTATTCCTTTTTGCCGCTCAACCTTCCAGCATCACCGTATACTCTCTTGCCAGCAAAACCGGATCTTCCCGATATATCTGCCCATACACAGAAATCCACGCGTGTCCTTTAAGTATGTCTTTGTCTTTTCCCGCACCCACAAACAATCTGCTATCCACGCCATTCTTTTGGCACCAGCGATACAGCACCAGGGAGCGGCGCAAACAAGGGCGCGGATTACGCAGCAAATGAACCATCCCAAAACCGCATGCACGCCATAGTTTGTCCAGCTTAATCATCACTTCCTCCCGTGAAAGTGGGGAAGATCCTTCATGACTTATTTCACGAATTCCTGCTAAAATCACGGGCAGCGGTTTTAAGTGGATCATCATCTCATAATACATAAGCCTGAACAGCGCTCCGGTGATCAGCGGCGCATCCTGCGGCAATTCGTATTTTTTATGCTTCCACAACCTGGTATCCCCGTCAATCTGTATTCCCGACGCCTGTTTGACAAGACTACTGCCATTGACGCATCTCAAACGGTTGAACTATAAAAAAGTTCCATTTGTGTGTCAATGTTATTCTTATTAATCATATGTTCAAAGTGCTTCCGCCAATTGTTCAATCTTAGCCGCAAAATCGTCCATATCCGTTCCGAATTTAACAAGCCTGCACTCGACATTTTCAAGCATCTCCATCATAAATCCGAACTTGGCCGCTCGGAATTGAGGGCTTGCGCTGGTTATTGTAACAGGGAAGAGACCTCCTGCCAGCTTGGTAGGGTTGATGGATTTTACCTCTGTTTTGGGTTTGCCGGTTTGTTCCAGCATGCACAAGGCCGTAAGCGGCGCCCTGCTTTGCCATATTGTTGTTTTTGAGCCGCCTAACTTTAGATAGTGCTCCCCGGCTATGACATCATATTCATGGCACGCATCCTGCGATGCAAAAAATTTCGATATGACATCTTGTCGCACCTTGATAATATCCGAAATTGATCCCGCGGAATATCCTTCATCTTTAAATATGAACAGCTTTTCATCAGTCAGTATCGGCATTCCTTTGTGCATAAGGGCAAATGCCGCTGTTGATTTGCCCGCGCCGGAATTGCCCGTAAAGGCGATCCCTTTACCGTTGACGGAGGCGCAGGATGCATGCATGGAGAAAATGCCCTTTGATGTTAAAAGCTTGTCTAAAGGGTGTTCGGCGAATAGATATTTCTGGTATGTGGGAAACATAGCATTGCCGCATATCATTGATATGGCGCTGCCTTTGCCAAAGTCGATCATGCAGCGTCCGGCGCCTGCATAGTCTATCCATTGCCTGCTTCCTTCCGCGTAAGTCGCGAAATCAAAGTTCTGATTTACCATCATTATTCCGCTTTTGATCTTATATGCAATTCCGGGCAGTGGAATGATCCGCTCTATTTCTTCTATATCCGCTCCTGTTATTTCCAGAGTAAGCTCCGGCGCGTTTGATCCATTGAACCGGGGCATTGCGTACCATGAGGGCAGATCCTTCAAGCAGGGGGCCCAGTCCCCGAATATTCTTAATGGCTTGTTAAATGCGTTAAGTATGTAAGAATAAGTCTTCATGATTTCATTAGCCGAAATTTATGAGGTTGTTCTCTTTAAGCGTTAATATCAAATTTTCGAGATCTTTTAGAAGTCTTTCTTTTTCCACATCGAAATCTTTGAGAAGCAATTCGGCAATGTCCGGCAAGCTTCTGGCGCCGTCTATTTTTTCCCAGAAGGCGCGACCGACTTTATTAAGGCCAAAATACTTTCCGCTGACAGGATTAAGCAGAATGGTCTCTCCTTTTACATCCTTCCATATAATGTCAGGATTTTTTTGGGGGACTCTTTCCATAGGATTTATCTCCTTTTACAATTATTTTTGTAAAAAAATGAACGTTCTTTCATCGGACGATTACGCGCGACTTCCGCGTAACAACTGACTGCCAATGATATAAAGGCTATAAAAAGGCTTCAGCCATTTTGGTATCCGAGTGTCTGATCCACGCCAGAATATTACTCCCTCCGAATCAAGCAGGAAGCGGGAAATCAACCGCAAACGGCCGGCAAGCGTTGCGGAAGAAAGCGGCATACAAATATATGAAGCCAGCCGCGACCTGTCTTCCCGCATGAGACAATTTTTATAAAAGCGATACTCGCCCGGCAGCATAAAGCCTTGCGGCAGGAATCTGCGCCATATTTCTGAATCTATCCACGACTCACCCATATAATCGGCGACAAGCCGCAAACAAACGCCCAGCAACTTGCGGCAGTCCTGTGATGAGGCTGTTCTGTATATAAATTCCCAATCGAGATCATGGCCGTACCGCTTGATGAAAAGACCCAGTTCGATAAACCATCTTAGTCCGGTGTATTGATGATGGATGGCAAAATGTAATGCCAGATGAATAAACTGCATTTCCGGCGAAAGCCTTTTTGCCGCTGAGCCTCCGATGATGACAGCGCCGGAATGCTCCCACCATGGAAAGCCATCCAGAACCAGATAATCATTCATGGGATAGCGCGCCCGCAACCTCCAGTGCAGATCAATGCTTACCGTCAGGGCGCCCGTCTTTTTCATAAAGTGCGACTCGCCGGTGAGATCGGTTAAATTGGCGAAATCATCGGGATTGCCCTGAAATGAAGGAATAACATAATTCGTATAGCCCTCAGCCAGCAGGTATTCAAGCGCCTTCATACGGTCGTCCGGCCGGATAAGCACGTCGATGTCGCTCATCGTCCTGGCTGAAGTGTCACCGTATATGTCCTGCATGTATGACAAACCCTTAAGAATTATATTTTCCACACCCGCGGCAGATAGTCCTTTCAGAACCCTTGCGCATTGGGATTCATAAAAGACATTTTGAGCAGCGACGCGGCGGGAGGATTTCCTGAGGGTCTCAATAACCGTTGCCGGTATATCCCCATGAGCTTCGGTTTGAGAAAAAAGTGCATAAAAATATCCGGCCATGCCTGACTTTTGAATCGTTTCAACAATTGCCCCCCAATCCATGTTATGCAAGTCAGGCTTTTTTACGGAAAGCCGCTTACCTGAATTTAATGCGGCAATGATTGACAATATATTTTCGTTAATGCCCGGTACATTCATTCCAAGTTTCTCCGCTGATATTTGGACTGATTTAAAACGTCCATTGATAAGGCATGTTGGCCAAGGAAGTATAGGGGAAGTGTCTTTACATGTCAATAGGCTCAACAGGGCTCAACAGGGGAGTATAAACCTGACCTGCTCTTAAAAACCGGTTCGGATATTAGGTTAGGACTAAGGCAGGCCGCTTAATAAATCACACAAAGATTTAGCGGATAAAATGATTTTTATCCTTTTAATTATTTTGTATTTGTTCTCTTTCAATATTTTTGATAATTTAATGACAACTATTCCACATTGAATGACAAGACATTGGTTACGGAAGCCCCGCGAAGGGATATCAGGACAAAAAAACCGCAAAAAGCAGGCATTCATATCTGAATTATGAAGCACCGTTGCTTTTTGAGCAAAATTGTGTCAAAGCAACTTCCAGTGATTTCCATTTTTTCGGGGTGATAACAAGTATTACAGATTCATGTTACTATAATTAAAAATTATCAAATCGTCATGGCAGTTACGAAGTAATGTTCAATTCATCAAATCATTCCATCATACGGGGGGGCAACCCCATAAAGAATAAATCACTCCGGGTATTAATAATTGATGATTCGGAAAACGATGCATTGCTTATAATCAGCGCACTTAAAAAGGGCGGATACAATCCTCTGTATGAGCGGGTAGAGACCGCCGCGTCAATGAAAAAATCACTTAGAGAAAAGCAATGGGACGTAATCCTTTGCGATTATAAAATGCCGAAATTCAACGCTCCCTCGGCCATTGCACTGTTAAAGAAAAAAAATATCGACACTCCTGTAATCATTATATCCGGGGTCACCGGCGAAGAGAAAGCCGTGGAATGCATGCGTCTGGGCGCACGGGATTATATTATAAAGGATAATTTATACCGTCTCTGCCCGGCAATAGCCGGAGAATTGACGGAAGCAAAGAATAGAAAAAAACAAAAAAAGAAAGAAGAGGATGAGCGCAAAAAAATCGGGGAAGCGCTAAGAAAAAGCGAACTGTCGTTTCGCAGTCTGTTTGAAGCCAGCCCGGTTGGAATTTTCAAGGTGGCAGACAGAAAATTCCTGCAGGTAAATCCCGCGTTTTGCAGGACAACAGGCTATTCTCCTGAAGACCTTATCGGGCAATCCGTGCGCATTTGTTACTGTGATGATGAAGAATATGAACGGGCGGGTGAGATTCTTTACGGTCAGGTCCTGCGGAATGGCAAGAAATTTGAGGAGGTGCATCTCAAACATAAAAACGGCGCGCAATTCGATGCAGTGTTATACTTGAATTTTATTGATCCGCGTGACCATTATGCCGGATATGAAGGCATCATGATAGACATCACCGAACACAGGCGGATGGAAAAAAAACTATTGGAGAATGATGAGCGTTTGCGAGGCATTACCCAAAATATGCCGGGATTTATTTTTCAATTTTATACAAAAGATGGTGGCGAATACGGAATAAGCTACGTCAATGGACGTCTTGCGGAATTTTTGGAAATAACGGCAAATCTGGATGCATTGCCCCCGGTATTTTTTTCCCGTATCCATAGAGAAGACAAGGACAGATGTATTGCCTCCATTAAAACGGCGGTAGATAAAAGAACGTCATGGAATATTGAATTTCGAATTGTCATGCGCTCAGGCGAGATATGCTGGTTTCATGGAATGGCTACACCGGCGCAACACAAAGATAAACAGGTCTTTACAGGTATTTTATTGGATATCACCGAGCGCAAACAGGCGGAAGAAAAGTTTCATAAAATATTCATGACAACGCCGGACTGTATAGCCATTACAAGGATGAAGGACGGGCTCATCCTTGATGTGAACATGGGATTTGACGAGATGACAGGATGGAATGGCAATAATGCCATAGGACGAACCTCTTATGAAATAAATTTCTGGAATGATTCAGCCGATAGAGACTTTATGATTAACGAATTGAGGTCCGGCAGGGATATCATGCATCGAGAATTGGAATTCCGGCAAAGTGACGGCTCTGTTCGTTTTGGTATCTATTCCGCGCGATCCATAAACATCGATGGTGAAGCATGCCTTATCTTTATCCTGCGGGACGTCAGCGAGCGCAAGAAGGCGGAAGAAAGTCTGTTAAAATCCGAGAAAAAATTTTCATCGATTTTTCATCTCAATCCTAATCCTATGGTAATCAGTGAGATAGCCACAGGAAAAATGCTTGATGTGAATCAGGCATCTACACGCTGGTCAGGTTATTTTCGCGAAGAAGTCATCGGTGTCTCAGTCCTGGATATCGATATATGGGCAAATCAGGAAGATCGTGAAAAAACAATCATCGCATTAACGGAGTCAGGAGAAGTCAACAGCAAAGAGGTCATTCTGAGGTGTAAGAATGGCAATCTCCGGAATGTGCTTTTGTCCTGCCGGTTTATTGAAATTGAGCAGGAGCGCTATCTTTTGACACTTATTCATGACATCACCGAACGCAAACAGGTTGAAGAAAAATACCGAAGCATTTTTGAGAATGCACAGGAAGGCATTTTCCGGTCAACGCCTGAAAGAAGATTTGTCATGGCCAATCAGTCCATGGCACGAATACTCGGATACGATTCCCCTGAAGACCTCATTGCAGGTATAACAGATATCCCCCGTCAACTCTATGTCGATCCTGATAACCGTACAAAAATCGTCGGAATGATGAAACGGCAAGGTTTAGCAAGGAGCAATGAAGTGCGGTTTTACAGGAAGGATGGCAGTATTATCTGGGTTTCCATGACCATTATGCCGACTCATGATGAAAAAGGACAAGTTATGTATTATGAGGGCATTGTTGAAGACATCACGGACCGCAAACGGGCGGATGAAGAAATCAGGCGCACAGAGGAACAGATGCGCGCTTTTGCCGCGCGGCTGCAGACGGTCCGCGAAGAGGAACGCACGCATATCGCCCGCGAGATTCATGATGAACTGGGAGGAGCGCTGACCGGCATGAAGATTGATTTGTCTCGACTGACAAAAGCGGTTGGTGAAATAAAAGAGGAATTATTGAAGTATTTTCTGCTCAATCAGATGCACAATACGATGAAACATATCGATAAGACCATAAAAACCGTACGAAAAATTGCCACAGAACTCAGACCCGGGATTCTGGACGACCTGGGTATCCTCGCGGCGCTGGAATGGCAGCTCAATGAATTTCAGAAACATACAGGCATCCGTTGCGAGTGGATTTCATCCCTGGAAGAAATCCACCTTGATGAACAAGAGACTACGGCGCTGTTTCGCATATTTCAGGAAACGCTGACGAATATCGCCCGTCATGCCGATGCGACCGGGGTGCGTGTGCAGCTGCGCAAAGAATCGAACACCTGCGTTCTGGATGTGGAGGACAACGGCAGAGGGATAACAAAAAATAATATTGACGATAAGAGGTCGCTCGGGCTGCTTGGCATGCGGGAACGCACCCTGGCATTCGGGGGGCGTATCGATGTGAAGGGCCAGCCGGGAAGAGGAACAAAAGTAATTGTCGAGATCCCGGTTAAATAGAAAGATAATAGCCCGGCATTAGATGAGGGAAGCACCTAATGATCAGAGTAATTATTGTCGACGATCATCCTGTTGTGCGGCGCGGTTTGAAACAGATTATCGAAGAAGAACCGGACATGCAGGTGGTCAATCAGGCAGGAAATGCCCATGATGCTATTTCCGTAATCAGCCAGACCGCCTGCGACGCGGTTATCCTGGATATTACCCTGCCGGGGATAAGCGGGCTGGAGGTCCTCAATCAACTGAGGCGCGAACGCCCGGATCTGCCGGTGCTGATCATGAGCATGCATGAAGAAGAACAGTACGCGCTGCGTGTGCTCAAGGCCGGCGCATCCGGCTACCTTATGAAAGACGGTATTCCGGAGGAACTGATAAAGGCGATACGTAAAATCACAAGCGGCGGGAAATACATCAGCTCTTCTTTTTCGGAAAGACTGATATCGCTGCAGGAAGCGACCGGGAAGCCTCTCCACGAAAATCTCTCCGACCGTGAATTTCAGATCATGTGCATGATCGCCCGCGGGAAAGCGCTAAAGGACATCGGAGAGGTGTTGTGCATCAGCGGCAAGACTGTCAGCACCTATCGTGCCCGCATCCTGGAGAAAATGAAAATAAAAACCAATGCCGACATCACCAGCTACGCCTTAAAGAATGAATTGATCACTTAAAAATCAGACAATCCTTACAAAAAAATCAGGATTCCCTGACGGATAAATCAGAATTTCCCGACAGATAAATCAGGATACCCTGACAGACAAATCAGTATTCCCTGACAGACAATCTCTTTAGAATTCGATATATAATTCACAATATTAAATAATTATAAAAATATTTTCAGGGGATTGTGCCGTCAATAACAGACCTTCTGCCATATAGTTTTTCAGGTTAACTTTTTTGACGGGTCTTAGCTTACCTCTCGAGTGCGACAGTAATGCGCCGGATGCCCGCCCGGCGTATGCCGGAGGAGCCTCTCAATGATTTTATGCCGGAGAGTATCGTTTGTTGACCGGCGGCGCGATCCCCGAAAAGTTCAATAATAATATTCATTTCCGGAAACTGGCGCCTGAGGGGCGGCAATTCCAAAGCGAATTGTTATTGAAATCCGGAAATACGCGTTGAAAGAACAATTAAGATGGATGTTTATATCGTCATTGCCTGACAGCGATTAAATATAACAATGTAAAAAAGACTACACAGGAGGAATATGAATGAACAACGAAATAAAAAGGCCGGACAGGAGGCAAAAGTATGAACAACACAACTGCAGTTAAGGAAAATCATACTGCCATGATTGATCCCCGTGCCGGCAAATACCTTACCTTTTTTCTTTCCAGCGAGGAGTATGGTGTGGAGATACTCAAGGTTCAGGAAATCATCGGCCGTATGCCGATTACACCGGTTCCGCTGACCTCAAAGTATATAAGGGGAGTCATTAATCTGCGGGGTAAGATTCATCCGATCATGGATCTCAATGTTAAGTTCGGCATGAATCAGACCGAGATTACCGACGAGACTGGCATCATCGTTATTAACACCGCCAGCTTAATGATGGGTATTATGGTGGACAAGGTCTCGGAGGTGGTGAACATGGCTTCCGGGGATATTGCAGACACTCCGTCTTTCGGGTCGGACGTAGATACCAAATACCTATTGGGCGTGGGCAAGACAGGAGGACGTATTCGTCTGCTTCTGGATATTGAAAAGGTGATCACCGCATCGGACATCATCAATCTGAAAAAGGCTACCGCCATAGAAATCAAAGAGACAGAGACCTGATCAAAAGAAATCCGATTTAAATAAAATAACATAAAAACAATAAGAAGGAGATAGAAACATGTTTAACAACATTAAAATGGGCACCAAACTGACAGGAAGCTTCATGGTGATTGTGGCCATCCTGATCGCGGTGGCTATGGTGGGCTACGTCAGTATAAGATCGATAGCGAACAGAGCGAACGCTATGTACATCCAAAATACCGCGGCCATTGAAGATATGGGCGCTATCAATGCCAGCCTCGAAACAATGCGGGGAGACATCTACCGGTATTTTGATGTACCGGCCGACCGGGAGAAAATGGGCAAGAGCATAGATGATACCATTAGTTTTGTGACCAGGACTATGCAGACTTATAAAAGCAGAAATATCTCAGCGGAGGAAAAGAAGATCATTGCCGATTTTGATGCCGCCTGGCCGGAGATGCAGCGGGGCTATAAAGAAGGAATGAAGGCGAAGGATGAAGGCAAAGATGATGAAGTTGCCCGCCTGCTGGGCGCCGGAAGCTATGGGGTTCAAGCCAGGATGAAAACTTTTGCTGCCATCCATGATCTTAATGAAATCAACCACAAGAACGCCGAGGCGGCCAACAAAGCGAACATGGATGCCGCCTATAATGCTTCCGCCACCGTACTTGCCGCTGCCATATTCGCGGTGGCATTGGCTGTGGCACTGGGGCTGATACTGACTACATCCATCACCGGACCCTTGAAAAAGGCAGTGTGGATGATGGGGGAAATGGAAAAAGGGCATATTGCCGAACGGTTGGGAATTGAGCGGAAAGATGAAATAGGCATATTGGCTAAAGCTATGGACAGTTTTGCCGACAGAGTGCAGAACATGATTGTGTTCGCATTAAATAAGATATCGGACGGCGATATCTACGTGGAACTGCCTCCGATAGACAGCAAGGCCGGAATTGGGCCTGCCATCGTAATGTTGATAGAAACCATTAAAAATATGGTCAAGGAAATGGAAATGTTGACCAGGAGCGCCCTGGAAGGCAAACTCGATGTCAGAGGCAATGCGGGAGCTTTCACCGGCGCTTATAGGGATATCATTGCCGGCGTCAATAAAACCCTGGACGCGGTGATGGGTCCAGTCAACGAAGCGTCAATGGTTTTAGAAAAAGTGGCTAATAAGGACATGTCCGCCCGTGTAAATGGCGATTATAAAGGTGACCACGCCAAGATCAAAGAATCCCTCAATATGGCAGTGGAGAACCTGGATGAAGCCCTGAAGCAGGTGGCCGTCGGGGCAGAGCAGGTAGCCTCGGCCAGTATACAGGTGAGCACGGGCGGACAGGCGCTTTCACAGGGCGCAAGCGAACAGGCCAGTTCTCTGGAAGAAATATCCAGCAATTTGCAGGAGATGTCCTCCATGACCAAACAGAACGTCCTGAATGCCAGAGAGGCCAAGGGCGTGGCGGATCAGGCCCGCAGCAGCGCTGATAAGGGCGTGGAGAGCATGAGCCGGATGTCATCGGCCATCAACCAGATCAAATCATCGTCGGATTCCACGGCCAAGATAGTCAAGACCATAGACGAGATCGCGTTCCAGACGAAC